>Ga0247610_10000831_pt1 | contig 41148 bp, 32 predicted proteins | sample 174DNAGHGhighgp2_FD_193483 | JGI IMG/M metagenome (GOLD analysis project Ga0247610, IMG submission 193483) | Sheep rumen microbial communities from Palmerston North, Manawatu-Wanganui, New Zealand - 1742 DNA GHGhigh gp2 | ecosystem: Host-associated > Mammals > Digestive system > Stomach > Rumen...
GTTTCATCAGTTACTGCACAAGCTGGAGGAGTATCTGTAATCAATCTTCCTTTAATTGATTTTGAGCGTCAAGGAGAGGCTCAACAAAATACAGCTGCATAAGCTCTATTATTAGAAAGGATGTTATAAAATGAGTAATAAAAAGATTCCGGTAACCTTACTTACAGGTTACCTAGGAGCTGGAAAGACAACTCTTTTAAACTATGTTTTAGGAAACCAAAAGGGATATAAGGTTGCCGTTATTGTTAATGATATTGGTGAAGTAAATATTGATGCGTCATTAATTGAGGCATCAGGTGTTGTTAATCAACAGAATGATAATCTTGTTCCATTAACAAACGGATGTATTTGCTGTACATTAAAAACAGATTTAATGAACCAAATTATTGAACTTGCTGAATCAGGAAAGTTCAATTATATCCTGATTGAAGCATCAGGTATATGTGAACCATTACCTATTGCTCAATCAATTACAGCATTAGAGGATGAGTCACAGACTGAGTTCCCATCAATTGTACGTCTTGATAACATCGTAACAGTTGTAGATGCTAAGAGAATGTATGATGAGTTCATGAATGGAGAGGCTCTTGTAAAAGAGAACCTTGATGAGGAGGATATTGAAAATCTTCTTATTCAGCAAATTGAGTTCTGTAATACTATCGTATTAAATAAGGTTGATGAAATATCAGCTGAGGATAAGGCTAAGGTTATAGCTGTTATTCGTTCATTACAAAAGGAAGCTAAGATTATCGAGGCTAACTATGGACATGTAGAATTAGATGAAATCTTTGATACATACAACTTCGATTTTGAGAAGGTTGGTATGTCTGCAGAATGGATTAAGGCATTAAATGGTGAAGATGAGGAAGAGGATGAGCATGAGCACCATCACGATCATGACGATGATGATGGCGATGACGACGATGATGACCATGACCACGAGCATCATCACCACCATCACCATGGTGAGGGTGAGGCTTTAGAGTATGGTATTTCAACATTTATTTATCATGCTCGCCGTCCATTTGATAGATTAATGTTTGAGGATTTTGTATCATCTGAATGGCCACGTGCTATAATCCGTTCAAAGGGATTATGTTGGTTCTCAACTGAACGTGATATGGCGTTCATATTTGAGCAAAGTGGAAAGCAAAAGACTTTAGGTGAGATGGGTCGTTGGATTGCATCTGCACCAAAGCATAAGCAAGAGGAATTAATTGCACAAAACCCTGATGTTAAAAAGAATTGGGATCCAGTTTATGGTGACCGTGAGCAACGTATTGTTTTCATTGGTCATGAAATGGATAAGGAAGCCATTATCAAGGCTCTTGATGCATGTCTAGTAAAGTAAGAACTATAATTATGCCCCTAGTCCTAGGGGCAATTATTATTACTCTTGCTATTCTTGAATATAAGGATTTGTTCTATTCCTTTGACCAAAATATTACAAGATTTATAGTTGATAATAGAAGGTCAAAGGGAAATGCTATTTATTATTTATCAAGAATACTTACAGAGTTTGGTAATTATTTTGTCTACGCTGCCTTATTTTTGGCATTAGGCTTTTATTTTAAGTGGGACTATAGAGTATGGTATTTGCTTAGTATAGGAATAATTACTATTCTATTAAATTATGGAATAAAGCTTATAGTATCAAGAGATAGACCAGCTGCTGTCTATAGATGGATGAAGGAAACATCAGCTTCATTCCCATCATCTCATTCAGCTGTTTCAATGGCTTTATATCTAAGCCTATGTATTATTGCAAAATATACAATAGATAATAAAATTGTAAAAAGAATTATTATGATATTATCTATTATATTGATAATAATTATTCCTATTACAAGAATTGTACTTGCAGTACATTATCTAACTGATGTAATAGGAGGAATGCTAGTAGGATTATTTACATGCATCCTAGGATTTAATATATATCTTTTTAAAAAGCTATATAATAAAGGTTTAATTAAGAAAAAAGAGATTAAAAAAAGTAATTATGAAATAGAAGAGTAAGGAGGTGTGTTTATGCTTGAATTAATAAAATTATATATAACCTTCTTTAAGCTTGGAATTGTAAATTTTGGTGGTGGATATGCAATGCTTCCTCTTTTAGAGCGAGAGCTTGCGGATAAAAGAGGATGGACTACATCAGAGGAGCTTGCCGACTTTTATGCTGTAGGTCAATGCACTCCAGGTGCTATTGCAGTTAATGTATCTACAATGATTGGATACAAAAGAAAGGGAGTACTAGGTGGAATTGCCGCTACCCTAGGATTTATATCACCAGCATTTATAATAATTTTTATAATAGCAACACTTCTTACAAACTTTGCTGATAATAAATATGTAGCTCATGCCCTAGCAGGAATAAGAGTAGTAGTATTTTTCCTAGTATTAAGTGCAATAATAAAGCTATTTAAGAATTCATGCAAGGATAAGGTAGCTAAGATTATAGCTGTACTTGTTGGTATTTTAGCTATTGCTGTACCAACAAAATATGTAGGCTTATATATCTATGTTATTATAGCTGGTATCTTTGGTATATTATTTAATCTTATAAAGGAAAAAAGAAGATTAAATAAGGAAAAGGATAATCCAGCTGATGAAAATCTTTTAAATGCTAAAATGATTGAAACAGTTAAGGAAAAGACAGAGCTTATTAATGCTGTTGTGCCTAAGAATGAAGAAATAGTAGAACCAAAGCCAAAGCGTAAGCTTGGACATGGAGCTATAGGTATAATAATTGCAGTATTAATGTTTGCTTCAATAATGGTTGTATCAGCATTAGTATATGCCTTTAAGGATTCAGCAATTTTCTTTAAGCTATATTTCCAATTCTTTAAAATTGGAGCATTAGCATTTGGTGGGGGATTAGCTACAATTCCATTCCTATCAGAGCTATCAGAGCTTACTGGATGGTTTACTGCAGAGGATTTAGCTAATATGATAGCTGTATCTGAATTGACTCCAGGAGCTATGGGAATTAATATGTCTACATATGTTGGATATACAGTTATCCATAATGAGTTTGGAAATTATTTCTTAAGCTTTGTTGGAAGTATGATATCTACAATTGGACTTGTAACACCATCCATTATAGTAATAGAAATAATAGCTTTATTCTTAAAGAAATTTAAGGATAATAAATGGGTTAATTGGGCCTTCTATGGTCTTAGAGCTGCCTCAATAGGATTGATGATAGCAGCTGCATATTCAATATTTAAGGTATCATTAATGCAAAATAGTGATATAGTAAATGTATTTAAGACTTCATTTGATGGAATATCTATTAAAACATTCTTCCAAAGCTTAGGTAATGCAATAGATTCTATTCTTAATTGGAAGAATATAGCTGTTGGTATTATCTTTGGAATTACAATATTTAAATATAAGAAGCATCCTATATTATATATTGCCTTAGGAGCAATAGTAGGAATAATACTTTGGTTATAATTATATGGTGTCCGATTTATGGACACCATATTTTAAAAAAATGATATAAAATACAATTGTCTTCAATGAAGACGTCATGTTTTATTTACCCTGTGGGAGGGTGCCTTTCTATTTTAAAAGCTCTAGTTTAATAACTAGGGCTTTTATGCTATAATATGTGTAATATGTTATTGGAGGAATGATTGAATATGACACCAGAGGAAATAAGAAATAAAGTAAAGGAATTAAAGGAGCAAGGAATAGGAGAAGAGGTTATTATATATAACTGGGCAGTACAGGTTAAAGAAGGAAAGCTTCTACCTGATCAATTTGCAGGCTTAATGTTTGCGATTGGACGTAAGATGCCAGCTAATTTCCCAACACTTACACCAGATGAAAAGAAAGCCTATATTATTTATGGATTAGGTGGAACTAATAAATAAAGCATTATTATGTAATATAAAGCTCTGTTTTATAAAACAGGGCTTTTATAACTTTAATGATACAAAAATATAATCGTTATATTGCAATATAATAATTTCTACGCTATAATTTGATTGAAGAAGTAGGAAGAAGGTATATTGATGAAGAGGTTTGTTTATGCTGTTTTAGCAGCGCTTTTGATTGTATTTACACTTACATCATGTAATGATAAGAAGGATGATCCATTATATATAGATGCATTATCTTTTCTATATGATGAAGGAAATGGAAAAATAGAAATAGAAAATACGCATCAAGATGTTTATCTAAAAGTTGGGGATCAATCATTTTATACTGATTTTAAATTTTACGTAGATTTATATAAGAATAATGAATATAAGGATGTAGATTATTTTTTTACCCAAAAAATATATGATAAATATTATGAAGGGCATTCAGTAAAGGTTGATTATAAAATTTTATCTGGTTTTTTAGAGGCAGGAACAGTAATAAAATTATTTACAACATCTTCAAAATATAAATATGAAATAATTAGATATCCAGACATGTATCCATTTGTTTGCTTTGGTTCAGAAAAATATAGGTTTGGTTCTGATGACAATGGTGAAATGCATTATGGAAGTTCTTTGAATTTGAAAAATGGTGAAGAGTTTTTTGCTATGGGACAAATAGAAAGATATAGTCATGTTCCAGGATATGGACCATTTTATTATGATATAACAGGATGCTTTGATGGTAGTAAGAGAATAAAAGTGTTAAATGCAGATATAACAATAGATAGTATAACTAATATAAATCCTGAAACTAATACTTTATTTGCTGATGATTGTGTCCTTATAAAAATCACATATCAAGGAGAAGATGGTGTATTTTCATTTGATGGAGTTACATTTGTAGTTGAGGATGTATAGTTAAAAACTAGTGTGAAGTATATTGTTTTACCCTTATTGAATAGAGAAATTTATAAAAAGGTATGACGCAAAGTCATACCTTTTATAGTTAAAGCTTTATATTCTTATCAAGATTTTCACGTGCAATAGATAGCATTAGCTTAATACGATTTTCTTGATTAACACGTGTAGCTGATGGGTCATAATCAATAGGAGAAATATTAGCATCTGGGAATTTTGCTTTTATTTTTCTTATAACTCCCTTACCACAAATGTGGTTAGGAAGACATCCAAATGGTTGAGCACATACGATATTTTTATATCCTGTCTCAATTAATTCCATCATTTCAGCTGTAAGAAGCCAACCCTCTCCCATTTTTACTCCATGGTCTAGAATTCCTTCAGATAAATCCTTTGTATGCTTGAACTTTTGCATTGGAGTATATTTAGTACGCTTGATCGATTTGATAATAATTCCTTCAAGCTTATCTACATACCAAATTACAAGCTTACATAGTCGTTTAGCTTTTTTACTTACACCACCATAATATTCATCATCATATAAAATGTTGTATAGGCAATATAGAATATATCCAAATAATCCAGGAACATATACCTCAGCACCCTCATTAATTAATAGATTTTCTAAATCATTATTTCCAAGGGAAGCATATTTAATATATATTTCTCCTACAACTCCAACCTTTGGTTTAGCTTCCTTTATAATTTCTACCGTATCAAAATCATCAGCTATAGCCTTAAGGTTTTTCTTTTGAGCCCAATACATTACACCTTTTCCACGCTCAAGCTGCTTGATTAATATTTGTCTCCATTTTTCAACAACCTTTAAGGCATCGCCTTTATTCTTTTCATAAGAGCGAACCTTGTTATATAGATACATCATTTGCTCACCATATACTATGGCAGCCGCAAGTTTTAATATTAATCCTCTTGTTAATTGGAAGGCACTATCCTTTTCAAGGTTAGATATGTTAAATGATATAACTGGAATGTATTCATATCCAGCTTTTATTAACGCCTTACGAAGTAGGTGAATGTAGTTAGAAGCTCTACATCCTCCTCCTGATTGTGTTATAAGAAGAACTACATTATGTGTATCATCTCTATGATTAAGGTTATCAATAAATTGACCTATTACAAGTAATGCAGGATAGCAGGCATCATTATGAACATATTTTAGTCCCTCTTCAACAACCTCAGGACCATGATTTTGCATAATCTCTACATTAAATCCTTCACTTTTAATTACACCTTCAATAAGTGAGAAGTGAATTGGAAGCATAGAAGGGATAAGGATGGTATGAGTTTTTTTCATATCCTTAGTAAACTTAGGATATACCATTTCTTGTTCTAATTCCATTACTCATTACCTCCTTGCTGTTTTAAGGCTTCAAATAATGAACGTAGTCTAATACGTACTGCTCCAAGGTTTGTGATTTCATCAATTTTTATTTGAGTGTAAATCTTATCCTTTTCCTCAAGTATTCTCTTACATTCATCTGTTGTTACAGCATCTAGTCCACAACCAAATGATACAAGCTGAATTAGATTCATATCAGGCTCTGTTGTTACATATTTAGCTGCAGCATATAGTCTTGCATGATAAGTCCATTGGTTAAGAACTTGTGTCTTAACCTTTTGTCTATAGTTATCAGCAACAGATTCCTCTGTTACAACAGCTACATCAAATGATGTTATCATTTTATCAATACCATGGTTTACCTCAGGGTCAACATGATATGGACGACCTGCAAGTACTATGATTGGTTTACCATCAATACGAGCATGCTCTATTATTTCTTTACCCTTTGCCTTTAAATCCTTTAAATGCTCATCATATTCGAAGTAGGCGTTAGTAGAAGCACGCTCTATATCCTTACGAGTAATATCAGGGAAGTATTTATTCATTATTTTTAATATATGCTCTTCAAATCTCTTTTTATTATCGACTGAGACGAAGTCATATATAAACATTTTATCATCAAGCTCTAATACATTATTTTTTATTTGCTCTGGATAATATGCAACTATAGGGCAGTTATAATGATTATCTCCCTTTTTCTCATTGAAGTTATATGACATACAAGGATAGAAGATCTTATCGTATCCTTCATTAATTAATGTTTGAATATGTCCATGTACAAGCTTAGCTGGGAAGCATTCTGTATCAGAAGGAATTGTTGTTTGTCCTAATACGTATGTTTTAGAATTACTGAATCCAGATGAGTGAACCTCAAATCCTAATGATGTTAGGAATGTATACCAGAATGGATACATTTCAAACATTGATAATACCATAGGAATAGCTATCTTTCCTCTCTTACCTTCAACTGGCTTATATGATTGTAGCTTATTTCTAATGTATTGATATAGATTAAGTGAATCATCACCCTTCTTTTGAGAAGTAGGACGCTCACATCTATTACCAGATATAAACTTATTATTATTTGCGAATGAATTAATAGTTAGGTTACAGTGGTTATTACATAATCCACATTTTATATATTTAACATTATGTACGAATTCCTTTAATTCACTAGCAGTTATTGTTTTACTCTTTTCTATATGTAGGCTTTGTGCATGTAGGGCAGCACCATAAGCTCCCATTAGTCCTGATATATTAGGACATACTACATCTAGTCCAAGCTCACGCTCAAATGCACGAAGAACTGCTTCATTTTTAAATGTTCCACCTTGAACAACGATATGTGTTCCAAGCTCCTTAACGTTTGTAGCACGAATAACCTTATATAAGGCATTCTTTACAATTGATATTGATAATCCTGCAGATATATCCTCGATTGTAGCTCCATCCTTTTGAGCTTGCTTAACTGAGGAGTTCATAAATACAGTACATCTTGAACCAAGGTCAACAGGCTTTGGTGCAAGAAGTGCCATTTTAGCAAAATCTCTTATATCATATCCAAGTGCATTGGCAAATGTTTGAAGGAATGATCCACATCCTGATGAGCAGGCTTCATTTAAGAAGATATTAGATATTACTCCATTTTCAATCTTGAAGCATTTTATATCCTGTCCACCAATATCTATAATGAAATCTACATTAGGCATAAAATGCTTAGCTGCAGTATAGTGGGCTATGGTTTCAACAAGACCAGAATCTAGATTGAAGGCATTACGTATTAAATCCTCTCCATATCCAGTAGAAGCAGAAGCTTTAATTTTGATATTAGGATATTTTTCATATATTTCTTCAAATATTTCCTTCATGATGACTACAGGGTTACCCTTGTTAGGGTAATAACGTTGGAATCTAATGTTTCTATCCTCATCAATTAAAACCATTTTTAATGTTGTTGAACCAGAATCAACTCCAAGGTAGAAGTTTCCATCATATCCTTCCATAGGAAGCTCTTTAACATCATCCTTTGCATGACGCTCTCTAAAAATATCAAGCTCCTCTTGATTTTTAAATAATGGAGCATTGAAACTAAAGTTTCCAGTAGATTCATATGCTTCAAACTTCTTTATTAAATCACAAAGATTATAAGTCTTAGTACCACAAAGGGCAGTACCAATAGCTACATAATATAAAGAGTTTTCTGGGCATATACCATCAAGCTTTAATGTTTCATTAAATGATTGTTGAAGCTCTGATAGGAATGTTAATGGTCCTCCAAGGTAAGCTACCTTACCAGTAATCTTTCTTCCTTGAGCTAGTCCTCCAACAGTTTGATTTACAACGGCTTTAAAAATAGAAGCAGCAACATCCTTTTTAGAAGCACCTTGATTTAATAGTGGCTGTATATCAGTTTTAGCAAATACTCCACATCTTGATGCGATACTATAAAGCTTTTCATGCTCAGCAGCCATATCGTTCATTTCAGGAACAGTCACATTTAAAAGTGTGGCCATTTGGTCTATGAATGCACCTGTACCACCGGCACATGTACCATTCATACGAACCTCCATACCATCCTTTAAAAATAGAATTTTGGCATCCTCACCACCAAGCTCAATAATAACCTCAATACCAGGGAGAAGCTTATTTGCGGCAATACGTGTAGCATATACCTCTTGTATAAACTCTACACCAGTATCTGTTGCTATTCCCATACCAGCAGAACCTGATATAGCAAATGTAGCATCCTCAGTGATTAATTTTTGTTCATTTAATGTGTTTAAAATTTTAATTAGATTCTCTTTAATATGTGAATAATGTCTTTGATATGTAGAATATAAAACGTTCGCATCATCATCTAGAACAACACATTTAATAGTAGTAGAACCAATATCAATACCAATTCTCATAGCGCCTAGCCCTTTCTATATCTCCCTATATTATAAATATAGACTATATAAGTCCAGTATTACATATTATAATAAAAATGCATATAATTGTCAAACTTAGGAATGTGCTATTCTTTGTTAAATACCCCTAAAATTTGTGGTTGTAATATTTTGGTTTTCAATGTATAATAAAATGGATGTTATTTTTAGTAATCGAGGTTTTATAATGAAGAAAATAAGAGCAATAATATTAGTATTAATAGGAATTGTATCATTAGCAATCCTTGCTTCATGTAGCAAGAAGGCTGATGTAGATATTATAAAGGTTACACCAATGCGTACAAGAATCGGTGTAACATTAAAGGTAGATGATCCAGATGGATTAATAACTGCTGATTCTATTAAGGCTATGATTTATAATGATGATGACGAAAAACTTGATACTATTCGTTTTGATGAGCTAGATGAGTCAGAGCAAACTTTAACATTTGATGATCTAGATGAAGAGACAGATTATAAGATTGTTGTAAAGGCTACTGTTGATGATAAGTCAGTAACTTATTATAACAAGACTGTATCTACTACAAATGTAGGTGCTAGTGCTGATAATCCAATTGTTATTAAGACTACATCTGAGTTCCTTGAAATTAAATATGATGATGATGCATATTATTCTTTAGAGGCAGATCTTGATTTTGCTGATGAAGCAGGAAATGCAACAACAATTACACCATTATTCGATGCCTCAACTAGTTTCATGGGACATTTTGATGGAAATGGACATACACTTTCTAATATTGATATTGATACATCAAGTACATATACATATTCAGGTATTTTTGGATACCTAGGAATTGGTTCTTCAGTTAGTGATTTAAATATTTCAAATATTACATTATCTTCAACTAAGGGTACATACTTATATCTTGGAGCACTTGCTGGATGTAACCAAGGAACTATTACAAATGTGCATGTAACAAATGCATCTATTACTCACCTTGGTACAGGTACTTCAATGCAATATATTGGAGGTCTTGTTGGAGTTAACTGCTATATAGTTGAAAACTCATCAGTAGAAGGAGTTACAATGACATTAAGATCAAGACTTCAATCTGTTGTTGGAGGATTTATTGGATCTAATGGTGGAGTAACACAAAATGCATTAAATGGAGCATATGTTTCTGGATGCCATGTTAGTGGAGTAGATATTACTACAACATTTGTTACAACACACGTAGTTGATAAGGAAACTGCATCAAATGCAGATTATATTCAATATACTGGAGGATTTGTAGGTGAGTCTATGATTAATATCATTGATTCATATGCAGATTCTAAGATTACAGGTTCTGCAACATTCTCAGCAGGATCAGTTCTTGATACATATAGTGTTGCAGTTGGAGGATTTGCTGGACGTGTTGTTGGAGCATCTTCAATTCTTAATTGCGTAGCTAATTCAACACTATCTTATACTACAGCAGATGCATATACATTCTATGCAGGAGCTTTAGTAGGTGCAGCTTATGACGCAACTATTACTAATTCATTAGGAATACTTAGCGGAGAAAATATGATTGTAGATTCAGCTGATTATTCAGCAGATTCTGATTCAGAGGTTGTTGAGCAATATGCTAAGAACTTTGATGGAATTGGATTTGCAGGTTCAATCCTTATTAATCCACTTACATCAATTACTAATAGCGGATATGCTCTAGCAGCTGGTGCTACAGTTGATTCAACTACTGAGGGAGCATTAGCTCTAGCTTCAGCAGAAGCTGTGTTCGATACAACAGGACTTAGTGAAGCAGTGCTTGCATTCTATAATTCTAAAATATCAGCATAATATAACAAATAGCTTTAATTGTTTTAAAACAGTTAAAGCTTTTTTATTATTTTATGAAAAAATATTTGAGTGATATTGCATTTAAAAAAATAATTAGGTAAGATTAATATAAGAAGAAGAGAGAATATATGCAGGAGGTAAATAATGAAGAATTCAAGAAGATTCCTAATGATAATCATTTTGATATTAATTCCATTTTTTGTCTCTTGTAGTAATAATAATAAATCAGATGACGAGTTAGACAAATATGGCGATTATAATTTTATGTCAAGTGCCTTCGAAAATTTTTATACTGTCTATACAAAGGATAAACAAGTAAGGAGAATTTATTTTGATACAGAAGGATATAATTATTATGGTGATTTCAAAATATTAATAGATGATACTGTAATATTTGATATGGCTGATTATGATTATTTCTTACCAGCAACAGATAATTTATGTATACCTGTAGATATTAATCCTGAGGATGATAATATAATAAATGTAGAGATAGGTAACAATTTTATTAAAACTTTGTCTACAGATATTATGGATTATGATAATGAAAACTACGTCAATTTTAATAGAAACCCCGGACTTACAAAACAAATTTGGGGATTTGATACTAACGAAGTAGAGCTATCTAATGATTTTACATTAGTTAAAGGAAAATCAAAGGTTATAACTAAAGGACCTAATGGAATATTAAATATAGAAAATCAAAATGTTGAAATGATAGACTATCTTAGATTGAATGAAGTGGACGGAATATCTAATATGGTTACTACATTTAATGTATCAGAGGATAGTGTTATTAGTCAGGATGATATAACATATAATCCAACGGGGACTTGGATTGATGTATGTGTTAGTATAACAAAGAATCATATAGATTCTAATGCTATATTATCGGATACTTATACTTGGGATCAATTTATTATTTATAATATATTTGATTCTTGGAATTTGGGTCCAGAAAGTAAAATATATATAGAGTATGATTATAATGCTAGGATAGAAGTTGAAGATTCTAGATATGTAGGAACTTATGATGGTATGACTGTAATTGAATGTGCTATTGGATATTCAAGAAGTGTAAGGATTAAGCTTACTCCATCATATAATTCTAGTAGTGGGGATATAATAGTTTATAAGCGTTAGTTTAAAGTAAGAAGGATTTTGTGTAATCCTTCTTTTTAATCTATTAAAAAGTTGTAAATAGAAAAAAATTTTTATATAATATAAATTGATAACTATTTTTAAATTGGGGTAATTGATATGGGATTAAGGATTTATAATTCATTAACAAATAAGCTAGAGGATTTCAAACCACTTAATGGCAATAAGGTTAATATGTATGTTTGTGGACCTACTGTATATAATTATATTCACATTGGTAATGCTAGACCTGTAATATTCTTTGATACATTGAAGAGATATTTAGAGTTCAGTGGATATGAAGTATCTTATGCATCAAATATCACAGATGTTGATGATAAGATTATTAATAAAGCATTAGAGGAAGGTGTTTCTGAAAAAGAGGTAGCTACTAGATATGCAGATGTATATTTTACAAATGTTAAGGATTTAGGAGCTAAGAAGCCTGATTATACACCTTATGCTACTGAATATATTCAAAAGATGATTGATTTTATAAGCGAGCTTAAGGATAATGGATATACATATGAGGTTGATGGTGATGTATATTTTAGAGTATCTAAGATAGATGATTATGGAGTATTATCTAATCAACAAGCTGAGTTTTTAGATGCTGGTGTTAGAAAGAGTGTAGATACTAAGAAGGAGGATCCACGTGATTTCGTCCTTTGGAAGAAAACTGATAAGGGAATCAAGTGGGATTCACCATTTGGTGTAGGAAGACCAGGATGGCATACAGAATGTGTTGTTATGTCACATGATATTTATCATACTATGCTTGATATTCATGGAGGAGGAATGGATTTAAAATTCCCTCATCATGAGAATGAGATAGCACAATGTAATGCCTTATATCATAATCATCTTGCAAAATATTGGATGCATGTTGGTCGTCTTGATATGAATGGTGAAAAGATGAGTAAGTCTTTAGGTAATGTTGTAAGAGTTGTTGATTTATCTAAGGAGGATTTAATGATTCTTCGTTTACTTATTGTAACAGCTCCTTATAGATCAAATATAAATTATAATGATGAACTTTTAACTCAATATAAGAATGAATATCAAAAAATCACAAGAGCTTATAAGCAAGCTGCTTTAAAGCTTGATTTAGCTTCTGTTGAGCAAAAATCTTGTGATAATGATTATATTGAAAAGTTCAAGGAGTATATGGATAATGATTTTAATACTCCAAATGTTTTAACACTTGTTCAAACAATTGTTAAAGAGATTAATCAGCTAGTTAGAACAGCTGATAATGATATGTTAGCTATAAAGACTAATACATTAAAGACTATTATGAATGTACTTGGTGTTGAGCTTAATTATAATAAGCTTAATGAAGAAAATAAGGATTTGTATAATAAGTGGAATGCTTTAAAGAAGGAAAAGAATTTCGAGGAAGCAGATAAAATAAGAGCTATTCTTACTGAAAGAGGAATATTATAATATGGATGCTAAACTTATGAATGGCTTAACCTTAGCCTATATAGGTGATACTATATATGAGACATATATTAGAAAAATGAATATTTTAAAGGGTATTACTAAGGTTAATGATCTTCATAAGCATACTATTAAATATACCTGTGCTGAATATCAGGCAAAGGGTGCTTCATATTTACTTAAGAATGATTTACTTTCTGAAGAGGAAATACTTATATTTAAGCGTGGTAGAAATAGTAATACTAATAAGACAAGAAAGAGCTTAAGCATTGAGGATTATAACAATGCTACAGGCCTTGAGGCTTTAATGGGCTATTTATATTTTATAGATAAGCTTGATAGGGCTTATGAAATAATAGGAATTATTGTAGATAATATCTGCGCATAAAGGGGATGAGATTATGCCAAGAAGAAAAAAGGTAGTAGAAGAAAATACTGAGGCTTTAGATGAGACTGAGATTAAGGAAATAGAGGCTTTAGAAGAGGCTAATGAAATAGAAATTGAGAAGCCCTCAAAGAAGCAGGCTGAAAAGAAGGAAGAAAAGCCAGCTGATGATGAGAAGAAATCTCTTCTTGAGGAGCAAAAGGAAAAGGAATTGACTGAAGCTGAAGAAAATAGAATAATCAAGGCTCAAAAGAAGTCAGAAAAGAAGAGACTTAAGAAGTTTAAGATTGGTAAGACTCGTGAGCATATTGATCGTGTGGAGACTAATATCAACACAGGATTAAATGACGAGCAGGTTAATGAACGTCTTGTAAAGGGATATGTAAATATTAAGAATAATAAGACTACTAAGCCAGTACATAAGATTATTTTTACTAATATTTTCACATTCTTTAATATTTTAATGATAGGTATAGCCGCATGGCTTATTTCTGTTGGAGCTATAAAGGATTTATTCTTTATGGTTATCGTAACATTAAATGTTGTTATTGGAATTGTTCAGGAGATAAGAGCTAAGATTACAATTGATAAGCTATCAATTTTATCTGCACCTACATGTAAGGTTTTACGTAATGGTTCAATGCAGGAAATTGGTGTTGAGGATATTGTAATTGATGATATTGTTATTTTAGAGTCAGGTAAGCAGATTTCATCAGACTCAATTGTAGTAGATGGTACAATTGAGGTTAATGAATCACTTCTTACTGGAGAAAGTGATGCGATTGTTAAGCATCCAGGGGATCAATTATTTAGTGGTTCATTCGTAGTTTCTGGTAATTGTAAATCTAGAGTTACAGCTATTGGTGAGGATAATTATATTGATAAGCTTACTAAGGAAGCGAAGAGATATAATAAGCCTAAGAGTGAGCTTTTACAATCTTTAAATATCATAATTCGTTTTATGGCCGTTGTAATTCTTCCTATTGGAGCTATTTTGTTCTGTATGCAGTATGAGGTATTACTTGGTTCAATGTCATTACAAGATGCGACTCGTAAGACTGCTGGTGCTATGATTGGTATGATTCCATCTGGATTATATCTTTTAACATCTATAGCGTTAGCTGTAGGAGTTATGAGGCTTGCTCAAAATAATGTATTAGTTCAAGAGCTTTATTGTATTGAGATGCTTGCTCGTGTTGATACATTATGTCTTGATAAGACAGGTACTATTACTGATGGTACTATGACTGTTAAGAATGTTGTTGAATATAATGGTATTCCTGGTCTTAGTGTTAAAAATATTGTTTCTGCAATTTTGAATGCACATGATTCAGATAATATGACTAATACAGCATTAGCTGAAAAATTTGGTAGAGCTAAGAGAATTAAGCATTTAAATCTTATTCCTTTCTCTTCATCTCGTAAGTTTAGTGCTGTTACATTTGATAAGGTTGGAACATTTGTTATGGGAGCCCCTGAGTTTGTTCTTACTCAGAATTATAAGCTTGTAGCAGCTGATGTTACTGCAGGTGCAAAGCTTGGATATAGAGTGCTTGTTATTGCACATACTATGGAGCCTATAAGAGATGGTAAGGTAGATCATAAGTCATTAAGCCCTGTATGCTTAATATATATTGAGGATACTATTAGACCTGATGCGATTGATACTATTAGATATTTTAAGGAGTCAGGTGTTGAGGTTAAGGTAATATCTGGAGATAATCCTCTTACTGTTTCTCGTATTTCACTTCGTGCAGGTATTGAAAATGCACAGGAGTATATTTCACTTGAAGGATTAACTGATCTTGAGGTAGTACGTGCCGCAACTAAGTTTACAGTATTTGGCCGTGTTTCTCCTGCTCAAAAGAAGCTTATTGTAACTACATTAAAGGAAGCTGGAAGAACAGTTGCGATGACTGGAGATGGAGTTAATGATATCCTAGCCCTTAAGGAGGCTGATTGTTCAATCTCTGTTGCTTCTGGTTCTGAGGCTGCTCGTAATGTATCACATCTAGTTTTACTTGATAACAACTTTGGTTCAATGCCTAAGGTTGTATCTGAGGGAAGAAGAGTTATTAATAACGTAGCTAAGGTTTCAAAGCTATTCTTAACTAAGACTATCTTCTCATTATTACTGGCAATTTACGCTATTAATTCAAATGGTAATTATCCAATTTCTACAAATCAGCTAATAATGATTGATTTCTTCTGTATTGGTTTACCATCATTTGTTCTAGTCCTTGAGCCTAATAATATTAAGGCTAAGGGTGGATTCTTAATAAATATCATTAAGGGCGCACTACCGGGTGCCATAACGATACTTATTAATGCGATGATAGTTCTTAATATGTCTGAAACACTTGGACTTTCTAAGAATGATACATCAACACTTATTGTTATTATTGCGACATTCACATGTCTAATCGTCCTATATCAAACATGTAAGCCATGGAAGATATATAAGAAGTTTATGTATGCGGCATTATTTGCAGCTTGTGTATTTATAACATTGCTACTACCTAAGTTCTTGGATTTTACTCCATTAACTAAGATTGGAGTATATTATGATTCAGAACTTGAGGTTGAAACTGTTGCTTATAAGCCTTCAGTTGAGGTATCTGCCGATGGATATTATGTTGTTAATGGTGAATATACAGATTACAAGGCATCAGATAATACAGTTTTAACTAATGTTGATGGATATCTTGCTATTAATGGAGATAAGACTGAATATGAGATAAATGCCTATGGAACTCGTTCATTATACTTAGATAAGGCTGGTAACTATGTTATTGAGGATAGCTACAATTATCTATGTGTTGGTGGAGTTTTAACTAAGTCTGAATATACTGAGGATGTAGATGTTCAAATATCATATCTTGGAGATGTATATGTAAATGGAGTAGATACTAATGTTAATATTCTACCTACAGTTACTATCTCTAAGCAAAATACATATGTTATTGGTGGAAAAACTACAACAATTGAGGCTACATTCACTGAAATACGTGAGGTATATCTACAGGATTACGAGCTTTATGTAAATGATTTTGCTATTGGATATAAGCTTAATCCAGTTAATTTATCTATAGATAGTCAAAATAGAGTTTATATTATGTCTAATGTTACACAAATGGATTATGCATCAGCAGATTTATCAAAACTTGGTGTATCAGATGATTTGAAGTATACATATGATGATAATATAATTGAATCTAATGTTGATGGTGAGATAAAGGATTTCACATATACAGTAGATGTTATAGTATCTAAGGCTGGATATTTAGTTCTTGATGGTGAGTATACTGATTTTGAGGCAGCAGCTGCAGCATCAGAACAATCAATATATTCATATAATGATCAGCATCAGCTAATTATAGATGGCGTTACAACAGATTATGTATTAACAATTAATACTACATATGGTGGAGAGGTACCAACAATGCCTCTATCAGCAATTCTTTTAATGACAGCATTATGTGCTCTTACAACACCTATAATGTCACTTATTAGATCTATAGTTCCATGGATTAAGGAACTTATAGCTAATATTAAAAAGATTGTTGGAAGATTATAATATTAAGAAGGATTGCTTTAACTTAAAGCAATCTTTTTTATAAACCTAAATAATTGTTTTAATTATTTTTTTACTTATGTTATAATTGAATATAAAGATAGGAATTGGTACATATGAAAATATACGGAAAAAACTGCGTATACGAAGCAATTCGTGCAGGACACCAAATTAATGAAATACATATATTAAAGGATTGCCGTGACAATAGGTTTATAGAGATGTGTAGAGATAAGAAGTATCATATATTCTTTGATGAAAAGAAGGATATGGATAAAGTATTTGGTACACAGCATCAGGGATATGGAGCTAAGGTTAAGGATTATGAATATCAAGAGCTTGATATAGCTTTAAAAAAGACTCAAAAAAGAAGAATCTTTTTAGCTCTTGATGGTCTTGAGGATCCACATAATCTTGGGGCTATTATTCGTTCATGTGATGCATTTTCAATTGATGGAATAATATTACCAAAGAATCATAGTGTTGGTATTACTGAGGTTGTAGCTCATGTTTCAACAGGAGCTATTGAGTATGTACCAATTATTATGGTTAATAATCTTACACAAGCAATTTTAAAACTTAAAGAAAATGGATATTGGGCAGTTGGTACTGACGCTTCTGCTGAAATGGAGCCACAGGATATTGATAAAACGCTAGATTTAGTTGTGGTTATCGGTTCAGAGGGATTTGGAATGTCTAGGCTTGTTACTAAGAATTGTGATTATATGATTAAAATACCTATGACAGGGCATGTAAATAGTCTTAATGCCTCAGTTAGCGCAGGTATTATACTTGCCGAGCTTGTATAAATCAAAAAAATATAGGTGAACATATTTGAATTAAATGATTTTGAGCTTATTTATCTTATAAGAGAGGGCTCAGAAAGAGCAGAGGCTCTATTATATGAAAAGTATCATGCGTATATATATAATATGATACTTGGGTTTAATGTCTATAAGAAATATTATGATGATTTTTATCAGGAAGGGCTTATGGCAATTTCAATTGCTATAAATACCTATGATATGGACAGCCAATGTAGCTTTTATAATTATTTATGCATCGTTATGAGAAGAAGATTTTCTAAATATTATAAATATGTATGTGAATTAGAAATACCTTTTTCAACTGTGTTTAATGGTGTTTCTGATGAAACTAATAAATATAATATTAAGGAAGAAAAATCCACTTATTATGAAATGGGCTATGACATATTAAAGACTGATTTTGATAGAAATGTCTATAGGCTAGTTTATAAAGAGGGTTATTCAAAAACTATGGCGGCTGAGATTTTAGGCTGCGATGTTAAAAAGGTTTATAATTCAATACAAAAAATAAAAGGCTTGCTCCAAGAATTATCTTATTGACTAATTCTTTTAAATGTTATATCATAATTCTGGACACTTTTTTAAAAGGTGGTTTTTTTTATGAGAGAAAAAATTATTTTAATTTGTGAAGAGTGCTTAAGTAGAAATTATACTACTACTAAGAATAAGATAAACTCTAGCACAAGACTTGAAATTAAGAAATATTGTCCTAAATGTAATAAATATACAATTCACAAGGAAACAAAGTAGAATTGGAGGATATATCATGTACTTTGATGATGAAAAGGAAATAACTAATGAAAATAAAGAAGATTCTTTAAATGAAACTTCAGATACTAAAGAGGCTAATGATTCTGAGGTTGAGGCTAAGGACTCTGATATTGAGCCAGCTAAGAAGCATAAGGGTCATTCTCATGTTGATAATGAGCCAAAGGTTGAGGATAGCCATTCTCGTATTCTTGAGTATTTAAAGAATGAGCATAAGTGGGAGAATTATGTATTATTAGCTCTATCACTTATGGCATTAATACTTGGATGCTTAATTATTAATGGTACACTTGAGGTTTCAGAGGAATTCCCTCTTATTGGAAACTTCCCTAAGGTATTTGCTTGGGTATTAATTGGACTTGCAGCTCTTGCAATTCTATTATCATTATGGCCATTCTTTAAGCCAGCATTCCCTGAGCTTAAGAAGGTTTCTTGGTCAAAGCCAAGAGCGTTTGCGGCTGACGTTGCCCGTGTATTTATTTTCTTGATTATACTTGTATTTGTTCTATTATTATTTGATGCGTTCATTTCAAGATTAATTAAGTTTATATTACAATTAAATGATTAATGTAGAAGAGGTGTTTTAATATGAGAAAGTGGTATATTGCACAAACATATTCAGGAAGCGAAAGCTCAGTAAAAAATGATATTGAAGCAAGAATTCAATCAATGAATATGCAGGATAAGGTTTATCAGGTATTAGTTCCTGAGCATTCTATTGAGGAAACTAAGAAGGATGGAACTAAGAAAATTAAGGTAGAAAAGATTTTCCCTGGTTATGTATTCGTTGAGATGGAGGTTGATCCTTCTAAGGGTATGGATGACCAAGCTTGGTTTATGATCCGTAATACTCCAAAGGTTACAGGATTCCTTGGTTCAAGTGGAAATGGTACTAAGCCAACTCCAGTCGCAACAGATGAGATGAATACAATCCTAAGAAATCTAGGATTAATGGAGAAACCAAAGCTAGATTTCGCAGTTGGAGATAAGGTTCAAATCACAACTGGTTCATTTGCTGGACAAATTGGAGAGATTATTAACCTTAATGAGGAGAAGCAGCTAGTAACAGTAGCTATTAACTTCCTTGGTACAGTTACTCCAGCTGAGTTCGGAGCAACAGACGTAAAGAAGGCTTAATCTTGACAAAGATAAGAAGATTTATTGTATTAGTTTTTGCAGCTTTGACTCTTTCAGATATATGTAGTTATATTAAATATGCAATCACCAATAATTCTTTAAAAATCACAAATTATTATGGTGTATACTCTAAGATGGGAAGCTGTGTAAGAATTTATAATCTTGCGACTATTTATTTCTTTGGAGTATGTATACTATATTTTATATTTAATTTTTTTAAAACAGAAAGGTAAGCGTTGGCTTACCTTTTTAGTTTTTTTTATTTTACTAAGTTTACGATATGGTTTATAATGTATCCAAAATAAGTTTACGATAAGGTTTACGATGATGTTTAAATCAGTTTACTTAAAATACGGAAGGAGGCTTTGTTATGACAAACGAGGAAATAATGGACAAATGTATAATTGGTGAAAAATATTATACAAATGAGGATCTAAGATATAACAAGCAATGTGGGATTTTACTTAATAAGCAGGCATTAGATAATTTCATTGAATATAAAGAGAATATAAAGCATAAGCTAAAGAAGGAGATGCCACTTATATCATGGAATTCAAAAAAAATATTTTATTATAATTCAACTGAGCTATTAGGTGTAATAAAAGACTTTTTAGAATATCATTTAAATGATTTAAAAAAGAACAATGCTACATATATAGGTAGAAATCCCGATGACTTTATAGTGGGTACTATTTGTAGTGAACTGGAGGGGACTCTTAAAATAGAAGGAGTCAATACTACACGTAGGCAAATAGCTGATATCATAAAAAAAGAGTTTCCTAGTGATATAAATCAAAGAATTGTCATTAATATGTATAAAGGGTTAAAGTATATCTTTGAAGTTGATGATTTCAACAAAGACACTTTAAAAGAATTATATAATATTTTAAGCGATAAGTGCCTTAAGGATGAGGATATATTAAATGATAGATATTATAGAAATGATATGGTTTATATAGCAAGTCATAATGGATGCCCTGTAGATAAAATAGAGGATTGTATGAATTCTTTGTTTGATTATGTAAATGAGGTTCTTAAATCTAACGATGCGATTAGTAAAATCTGTCTACCTTTCATAGCACATTATTATATTGTTTATATACATCCTTATTTCGATTATAATGGTCGTATAGCTCGTATGGTACAATTGTGGCTTATGAGACTTACTAATTGCTTATTAATTGGACTTAGTGAAGCGATAAACGACAATAAGAATGATTATTATAAAGCTATAGATAACACTAGATATTCAAAAAATGATTTAACATATTTTTTAATTTATTTATTTAGATTACAAAATAATTATGCGCTTATTCAAAAAAATATAGAGGATATTAACAATAATGTTATGAATAGTGGAGAAAACTTATCAGCAAATGAAATTCATTATTTAAAAAGGATAATACATAATAAGGATAAGGTAATCTGGTTTAATTATAAAAGATTTATGGAGCTTGAAGGGCTTGATATCACAAAGCAAGGAGCTCTAAAGATTCTAAATAAGTTTGAGAGCTTTGGCTTTCTAGAAACAAAAATAAATTCTAAAAAAGAAAAGATTTTCAAGCTTAATGAAAGCATCTTAAAATTTGAATCAAAAGAATAAAAAATATCTAAAAAAATTATATTGACTAAAAAATTATCATTTGTTATAATGTATAAGCACGTGTGTTTTATGAGCACGTAAGTGGGAGGATACTTTACGTCCATTTACCACATTTTGAAAAGTAAGGAGGAACTTATTACCATGGCAAAGAAGATTGTAAAAGAGGTTAAGTTACAAATTCAAGCAGGTAAGGCAAACCCAGCTCCACCAGTTGGACCAGCTCTAGGACAAGCAGGAGTTAATATTCCTGGATTCTGTTCTCAATTCAATGAGCAAACTAAGGATAAGATGGGTTACATTTTACCAGTTGTAATTTCTGTATATGAAGACCGTTCATTTACATTTATCGTCAAGACTCCACCTGCAGCTGAATTATTAAAGAAGGCTTGTGGAATCGAGAAGGGTTCTGGAAATCCTAAGACTACTAAGGTAGCCACAATTTCAAGAGCAAAGGTTAAAGAAATTGCTGAAATGAAGATGCCAGACTTAAACGCTAACGACGTTGAGGCTGCAGCAAATATTATTGCTGGAACTGCCCGCAATATGGGAATTGTCGTTGAGGATTAATTTAAGGTTGTTATAAAAAACGATCTAAAAACTTGTGGGAGGATATCCCGCTATACCACATTTTTAGGAGGATTATTATGAAGAGAGGAAAAAAATACGCTGAGGTTGCAAAACTTGTTGATTGCAATAAGAAGTATTCTTTAACTGAGGCTTTAGAGCTTTTAGTTAAGACTTCTACAACTAAGTTTGATGCAACTGCAGATGTTGCTATCCGTCTTAATGTTGATCCACGTAAGGCTGATCAAAACCTTCGTGGTGCAGTAGTTTTACCTAATGGTACTGGAAAGACTCGCCGTGTATTAGTTTTAACTCGTGGAGCTAAGGCTAAGGAGGCTGAGGAAGCTGGTGCTGATTATGTTGGAGATTCAGATTATATCCAAAAGATCAACCAAGGTTGGTTCGAGTTCGATGTAATCGTTGCAACTCCTGACATGATGGGTGAGCTAGGAAGACTAGGAAGAGTATTAGGACCTAAGGGACTAATGCCAAACCCTAAGACTGGAACAGTAACAATGAACGTTGCTAATGCAGTTAAGGAAATTAAGAATGGTAAGGTTGAGTACCGTGTTGATAAGGTAGGAAACATTCACTGTCCATTCGGAAAGGTTTCATTCGGAGCTGAGAAGCTTGCTGAGAACCTTAAGGCGATCTATGATTTATTAATCAAGGCTCGTCCTGCTACAGTAAAGGGAAATTACGTATTAAATGTTTCAGTGGCTACAACTATGGGTCCTGGAATCAAGCTTGATACTGATACAATTCTTGCTTAAGCAGAAATAAAACTTAAATCTATACCGAAGAAAGTAGGCGTGCATAGCACTCAATTTCTACCGAGGTGTTGAAAAGATTAAAAATCCTTTTCTCATACTTCGGTATGGTTAAGGATTTTAAAAATTTATACGGAGGTGTCATTAAAGTGGCAAAACAAACTGTTATTGAACAAAAGGCTCAATTAGTTAATGAAGTTGCTGACAAGATGAAGAGCACACCAGCATTCATCGCGTTCCAATATCAAGGATTAACTGTTGAACAATTCCAAAACTTAAGAAGATCATTACTTAAGGATGGATGCCATATTAGCGTTATTAAGAATAACATCAGCCGTCGTGCTTCTGAGCAACTTGGATATTCTGAGTTCGCTGACGTATTAAAGGGAGCAATCGCTATCGTATTCTCTGGTGAGGATATCGTAGCACCAGCTAAGGGATTATTCGAGTTCGCTAAGGATAACGACAAGGTTGTTATCGAAAAGGGTGTCGTTGATGGAGAAATCTATGATTTCGCTAAGCTACAAACATTAGCAACATTACCATCAAGAGATACATTATTAACTCAATTAGCTGCTGGTATGTTAGGAACATTAACTCAATTATCTATTGGTCTTAACATGGTAGCTGAGAAGCAAGAGCAAGCTGCTTAATTGCTCAAATAATTAATTAAAAAATAAACTTAAAAAAAACAAAAAATATTAGACATACGGAGGAAAATTAAAATGGCTAAGTTAAATAAAGACGAGTTTATCAATTCATTAAATGAAATGACTATCCTTGAGATCAAGGAGTTAGTAGATGCTATGAAGGAAGCATATGGAATCGACCCAACTGCAGTTGCTGCTGCACCTGCTGCTGGAGCTGCTGGAGCTGCTGCTGCTGAGCAAACAGAGTTCGATGTAGTATTAAAGAGCGCTGGAGACAAGAAGATCGCTGTAATCAAGGTTGTTAAGGATCTTACTGGTCTAGGACTTAAGGAGGCTAAGGATCTTGTTGATGGAGCTCCTAAGGCTGTTAAGGAGAAGGTTTCTAAGGCTGAGGCTGATGATATCAAGGCTAAGCTTGAAGAGGCTGGAGCAGAGGTAGAGGTTAAGTAATTAACTTTACGGTACATATAAACCTGGGACTTACGGGTCTCAGGTTTTTGTGCCTAAAATTATATTATGAAAGAAAACTTCTATTATTCAGAAAAACAGGATGGATTAGCTTCTAATCCGCACACATATGATTTTTGCTTTAGAGAGCATAAGTTTAGATTTAAAACTGATGCTGGAGTATTCTCTAAGGCATATATTGATTTCGGGTCATTTACTATGCTCGAAGCATTTACTCCAAACACTATTGATGCCCCAATTTTAGATATGGGTTGTGGCTATGGGCCAATAGGTATTGTAGTATCAACACTTTATGACAGGGAAGTCTTAATGGTTGATATTAATGAAAGAGCCATAAGTCTTACAAATGATAATATCAAGACAAATAAAGTAGATAAAGCAAAAGCACAAAAGAGCTATATATACGATTCTATTCCAGATGAGATGATGTTCTCATCTATAATTACAAATCCACCTATAAGGGCTGGTAAAAAGGTTGTCTTTGATATTTATGATGGTGCATATAACCATCTTTTACCCGGTGGAGAGCTATGGGTAGTTATTCAAAAGAAGCAGGGTGCACCTTCTTCTATGAAGCATTTAGAGGAGCTTTTTTCTAATTGCGAGGTTGTTTGTAAGAATAAAGGATATTTTATCCTGAAAAGCCGAAAATGCAATTGACATATTTTAATATTTGTAATATAATGTTAAAATGCTGAATATGGCATTTTGTGCTTTTTTAAAATTAAATTGGAAATAAAAGGAGTGGCTTAGATGGTAGGTTACAAAATCGTTAAGTATGGTAAAAAAGCTGAAAGACGTAACTTCTCAAAGGTACGTACAGAGGTAGAGCTTCCTGATCTAATCGGAATTCAAAAGAAATCTTTCCAAGATTTCGTAGAGTCTGGATTAGGTGAGGTTTTTGCGAGTGTTTCTCCAATTACTTCATTCAATGGAAAGCTAAAGATTTATTTTGGTGATTATCACTTCGAGGATCCAAAGTATGGTATTGTCGAGTGTAAGCTAAGACGAATCAATTATTCTAGACCATTAAAGGCAATGGTAAAGCTTGAAAACGAGGAAACAGGACAAATTATTGAACATGAATTATTCATGGGAGAAATTCCTTATATGACTCCAGTTGGAACATTCGTTATCAACGGAGCTGAGCGTGTAGTTATTTCTCAAATAGTTCGTTCATCTGGTGTATATTATGGAAAGGAAATCGATCCAAAGTCAGGAGAGACTAGATACACTGGACAAGTTATGCCAACAAGAGGAGCTTGGATTGAGTTTGAGGCAGGTCCAAGAGACATTTTATACGGAAAGCTAGATCGTAAAAAGAAGATTCCAGTAACTACAATGCTAAGAGCATTTGGTCTTGGAACTGATGAGGAAATTTTAAATCTATTCGGTGATTCTGCTAAGATGAGAGCTACTATCGAGAAGGATGAGACAGATAACAAGGATGACGCTGTTATCGAGATCTACAAGAAGCTTCGCGATGGTGAAACAGCTCCAGCTGAGGATGCAAGAGCATACCTAGTTGATCACCTATTTGATGAGAGACGTTATGATCTTCAAAAGGTTGGACGTTATAAGTACAATCAAAAGCTTGATGTATTACAACGTGCAAAGGGACATATTCTTTCAAGTGATGTTGTAGCTAAGGAGGATATCTTCGATGATGAGACAGGAGAAATCGTGTACTCTATGGGTGAAGTTATCTGCAAGGCTGGAACAAAACTTACTAAGGAAGTTTGTGATACTCTAGCTAAGGCAAGAGCTGCATTTAGAGTTCAAATCAATCTTGGTAATACACTTGCTGAGGACCCTTACTGTGAGGCATTAACTGTAGATGTTACTGAGGCTGGAAAGACTCATACTGTTACTATCTATGGAAATGATCAAAGAGAAACTTCATTACACCTAACTTTATCTGATGTAATCGCATCATTTAGTTACTACTTTAACTTATATGATGGTGTTGGTACTCTAGATGATATTGATCACCTAGGAAACCGTCGTCTACGTTTAATTGGAGAACTTTTAGTAAACCAATTCAGAATTGGATTTGGAAAGCTTACTAAGAACATCCAAGAGAGAATGACTACTGTAGACGCAAATACTGCAACACCACAAAACTTAATTAATATTAAGCCACTTACATCTTCACTTAAGGAGTTCTTTGGTTCATCACAATTATCACAATTCATGGATCAAGAGAACCCACTAGCTGAAATTACTCAAAAGAGAAGAGTTTCTGCCCTAGGTAGTGGAGGTATCGCTCGTGACCGTGCTGGTGCCGAGGTTCGTGACGTACATGATTCACACTATGGACGTATGTGCCCAATTGAGACTCCAGAAGGACCATCAATCGGACTTATCACATCTCTTGCAACTTATGCACAGGTTGATGAGTATGGATTTATTCAAACTCCATACCTACTTGTTAAGACAGGTAAGGATGGACGTAAATATGTATCTGATGAAAAGGTATATTTAACTGCTGATAAGGAGGATGGACTTTGTATCGCATCAGCTGCAACTAAGCTTGATGAGGAGGGTCATATCCTTGATGAGTATGTAGACGAGTATGGAAATACTGTTAAGCAACAAATTATCGGACGTTTCAATGGAGAAACATTATTCGTATCTCCTGATCAGGTTGATGCTATGGACGTATCTCCAAAGCAGGTAGTATCTGTTGCGGCAGCATGTATTCCATTCCTTGAGCATGACGACGCTACTCGTGCCCTAATGGGAGCCAACATGCAACGTCAAGCAGTTCCTATTATCGCTCCAGAATCTCCATATGTTGGAACTGGTATGGAGCACTTTGCAGCTCGTGACTCTGGATCTGCCCTTAAGGCAATTGCTCCAGGTACAGTTAAGTATGTAGATGCAAAGAAGATTATTATTACTGAGGACGCTGGAGATGAAAGAGAGTATGTAACTCTTCAATTCCTACGTTCTAACTCATCAACAACTATTTGGCAACGTCCAATCGTTAAGCCAGGACAGCATGTTGATGCTAATGAAATCATCGCAGATGGACAATCTATGCAAAACGGAGAGCTTGCTCTTGGACGTAATGTAAGAGTTGGATTCATGACTTGGGACGGATATAACTTCGAGGATGCCGTTATCATGTCAGAGAATATGGTTAAGTATGACTACTATACATCTGTTCATATTGATGAGTTCGAAATTCAATGTCGTGACACTAAGCTAGGAAAGGAAGAGTTTACTCGTGATATTCCTAACGTAGGTGAGGATATGACTAAGTACCTTGATGCCGATGGTATTGTTGTTGTTGGTACTGAGGTTAAGGAGGGTGACATCCTTGTTGGAAAGATCACTCCTAAGGGTCAAACTGACCCAACTCCTGAAGAGAAGCTTCTTCAAGCTATCTTCGGTGAGAAGACTCGTGAGGTAAGAGATACATCTCTTCATGTTCCACATGGTGGTGGAGGAGTTGTTCGTTCAGTTGAGCACTTCAAGAAGACTAGAGGAGACGATCTAGGACCTGGTGTAAACGAGGTTGTAAGAGTTTATATTGTTCAAAAGCGTAAGATCCAAGTTGGAGATAAGATGTCTGGACGTCATGGAAACAAGGGAGTTATCTCTAATATCGTTCCAGTAGAGGATATGCCATACAGTGCAGATGGAAAGCCACTTGATATTATGCTTAACCCACAAGGAGTTCCATCACGTATGAACATTGGACAGGTTCTTGAGTTACATCTAGGACTTGCTGCACAAACTCTTGGAGTTAAGTGTGCTACACCAGTATTCGATGGAGCTACAACTAAGGATATCAATGATATGCTTACTGAAGCATCTATGGTTAGAAAGTTTAGAACAATTGCAGATGACAAGCTAAAGCAAGCGTTATCTTCTGATAAGTATGCTAAGGCTGCATCTTTAAGAGCAAGACTTCTTGATGATGAGATTGAGTTTGCTAAGAGACGCGCATTCAAGAATATGGAAGCAATCGATGCTCATAATGACTTAATTAATGAGGCTGACGCATTCATTAATGAGCTTTATAAGACAAATGCAGATTTATTCGATTCAGTTGAAGGAATTGCACAGGACGGAAAGATCACATTATATGATGGACGTTCTGGAGAGCCATTCGAGGGTAAGGTTAACGTTGGAATTATGTACATGATCAAGCTTGGTCACATGGTTGACGATAAGATTCATGCACGTTCAGTTGGACCATACACATTAGTTACTCAACAACCAATGGGAGGAAAGGCTCAAAACGGAGGACAACGTTTCGGAGAGATGGAGGTTTGGGCTCTACAAGCATATGGAGCAGCTCATACTCTACAAGAAATGTTAACTATTAAGTCAGACGATATCGTTGGACGTAATAAGGTATTTAAGGCAATTACTGATGGTAAGCCAATGCCAGAGGCAGCTTTACCAGAGTCATTTAGAGTTCTTGCCCGTGAGCTTCAAGCACTAGGATTACACGTAGAGCTTGTAACTGAGGACGGAAAGAACGAAATCGAGAAGTCAATTGTTGATCAAGAGACTGAAGATTATATTTCAAAATTTGGTATGTAGGAGGCGCACTAATGAGTAAGAAGTTTAAGTATATTAAGATTAGATTAGCATCTCCAGATGAAATCCTTTCATGGTCTCATGGAGAGGTTAAGAAGCACGAAACTATTAACTATCGTACCCTAAAGCCAGAACCAGATGGATTATTCTGTGAAAAGATTTTCGGACCTACTAAGGATTATCAATGTGCCTGCGGAAAGTCTAAGAGATCAGACGCCAAGGGTAAGATTTGTGAGAAGTGTGGAGTTGAGCTAACAGATTCTAAGGTACGTCGTGAGCGTATGGGACATATTCAACTTGCAAGCCCAGTTGTTCATGCATGGTATTTAAGAAACTCACCTTCAAGACTTGCTATCCTTTTAAACCTTAAGGCAAAGGATCTTGAGCAGGTTGTATATCTTGCTTCATATATCGTAATTGAACCAGGTTCAACTGGTTTAACTAAGAACCAAATTATTACTGAGCAAGAATATTCTCAATATTATGAGAAGTATGGACGTAGCTTCGAGGCTCAAACAGGAGCTGAGGCTGTTGAAACACTTCTTAAGAAGCTTGATTTAAAGCAACAGGTTATTGATCTTCGTAAGAAGCTTAATACATCATCTAAGCAAGCTCGTGATAAGGTTATCAAGAGACTTGAGGTTGTAGAGGCATTCTACCACTCTGAGAATAAGCCAGAGTGGATGGTTCTACATGTACTTCCAGTTATACCACCTGATTTAAGACCAATGGTACAGCTAGATGGAGGTAGATTCGCCACTACTGACCTAAACGACCTATATCGTCGTATTTTAAATCGTAATAATCGTTTAAAGAAGCAATATGAGCAAAACGCTCCTCACTTAATTACTAAGAACGAGAAGCGTATGCTTCAAGAGGCTGTTGATGCCCTAATCGATAGCTCTAAGAGACAATCAAGAGGAAATGACACAAGAACTCGTCACCTAAAGTGCTTATCTGATTTACTTCGTGGTAAGCAAGGACGTTTCCGTCAAAACCTACTTGGTAAGCGTGTTGATTATTCAGGACGTTCAGTTATCGTTGTAGGACCTACACTTAAGATGTATCAATGTGGACTTCCTAAGGAAATGGCTTTAACATTATTCCGTCCATTTGTAATTCGTGGACTTATCGAGAAGTCAGCAAGAGAAGGAAATACAATGACTATTGCTGCTGCTAAGAGAGTATGCGAAAGACAGGATGATTCTGTATGGCCAGTACTAGAGTCTGTAATTCGTGAGCATCCAGTTCTATTAAACCGTGCTCCTACACTTCACAGACTTGGAATTCAAGCATTCGAGCCAGTACTAGTTGAAGGAAAGGCTATTAAGCTTCACCCACTAGTTACTACACCATTCAACGCCGACTTCGACGGAGACCAAATGGCAGTCCATGTACCTCTATCACTTGAGGCACAGGCTGAGGCAAGATTATTAATGCTTGCATCAAATAACATTCTAAACCCAAGAGATGGACAACCAGTTGTTACACCATCTCAGGATATGATTCTTGGTAACTACTACCTAACATCAGAGCGTAAGTATGATGCAGTAGAGGAGCCAAATGAGAAGAACGAAGGAAAGTTCTATAATAGTGAAGAGGAGGCATATATCGCTTATAAGAATGGTGATATTACTCTTCGTACACGTATCTTCCTACGTCCTTCTTCATTAGATAACAGAAGATTTGGTATTTATACTAATCCAAATCTAGAGCGTGATTCTAAGGGACTTAGAATTCCTACTGAATATGTAGATACAAAGGGTAAGTATTTATTTACAACTCTTGGAAAGATTATTTTCAATAATAACCTTCCAGAGGATTTCCCATTCCTAAATGAGCCAACTGATGCCAACCTATGTGATAAGCTTCCAGAGAAGTATTTAATTACTCCTACAAAGGAGAATATCGCTCTTGCATTAGCTAGAGGAGAGCAAGCTCCATTTGGTAAGAAGATGATCAAGAAGATCATTGCACAAGTATTTAAGATTCACCAAATGACTAAGACTTCAATCTTCCTAGATAATCTAAAGGATCAAGGATATAAGTATTCTACACTTGCAGGTATTACAATTTCAGCTGCAGACATCGACGTTTATGATAAGAAGGACGAGATGATTGCAGAGGCTGATAAGAAGATTGCTCACGTTAAGGAAATGTTCGATTTAGGATTATTAACTGACGAAGAGCGTCTAAATATGGTACGTAACATTTGGGGTAAGACTCGTAATGAGATTGAGGAAAAGCTATGGGAGACTATGAAGACTCAAAAGGATAATGGTATCTTCATCATGGCTGACTCAGGATCACGTGGATCTTCTTCAAACTTCGCCCAATTAGCCGGAATGAGAGGATTAATGTCTAAGCCTAACGGAGGAGTCATTGAGGTTCCAGTTAAGGCTAACTTCAAGGAAGGACTATCAGTATCAGAGTTCTTCATTTCTACACACGGAGCCCGTAAGGGATCAACAGATACTGCCTTAAAGACAGCTGAGTCAGGATATCTAACTCGTCGTCTAGTAGACGTATCACAAGACGTTATCGTTTCAATGGAAGACTGTGGAACAGAGAAGGGATTCGATGTTCAAGCAGTATTAGATAATGATGGTAAGCAAGTAGTTTCTCTACAAGAGAGAATTACTGGACGTTACCTAGCTAAGAATGTATTAAATCCTACAACTGGTGAGGTTGTGGCATTACGTAATACATTCGTAGATGAGGATCTAGCTAAGAAGATTTGTTCTGCACTAGATGCTAAGAATAACCTAGAGGCCGTTGTTTGCATTCGTTCAAATGTAACATGTGGTGCACGTTTCGGAGTATGTAAGAAGTGCTACGGACGTAACCTTGCAACTAACAACATCGTTGAGGTTGGTGAGGCTGTAGGTACAGTTGCTGCTCAAGCCATTGGAGAGCCAGGAACACAATTAACAATGCGTACATTCCATACAGGAGGAGTTGCTTCAACTGCCGATATTACACAAGGATTACCTCGTGTACAGGAGCTATTCGAAATTCGTAGACCTAAGGGTAAGGCAACACTTTCTGAGTATTCAGGAACTGTTAAGTCAATTGATAAGACTAAGGCTGGATATGTAATCACTCTTACAACAAATGAAGGTGAGAAGTCATATACAGTTGACGCTACATCTGAGCTTCTTGTTTCAGAAGGAGATCAAATTAAGCGTGGAGATCGTCTAAATAAGGGATCACTTGTACCACGTGAGATTCTTCGTATCAAGGATGCATTATCAGTTCAAAAGTATATTATCGAAGAGGTTGAGAAGGTTTATCGTTCTCAAGGAGTTGAGATTTCAGATAAGCACATCGAGATCATCGTTCGTCAAATGATGCGTAAGGTAAGAGTTGATCAACAAGGATCAACTAACCTACTTCCAGGTCATGAGGTTAATGTTATTGACTTCCGTGATGCAGTTAAGAAGGCAATTCTTAACGGTGGAGAGCTTCCAACAGGAAAGCCAGTACTACTTGGAATCACTAAGGCTGCCTTAGGATCTAAGTCTTGGTTATCAGCCGCATCATTCCAAGAGACTACAAGAATCTTAACTGACGCCGCTATTCGTGGACAAGTTGATAATCTAGTAGGACTTAAGGAAAATATCATCATTGGAGGATTAATCCCTGCCGGAACAGGAACTCTAATTGAGAAGGAATTCTCATGTGAGCACCGTCCTGAAGAGGAGGAGCTTCCAGTTGAGGAAGATGATAATGAAGTAATTCTTGAGGAAAATGATATCGAGGATGACGAAGAGGACATCGACGATATTGAATCTGCAGACGAGAATTTATAAGATTCTATAAAGAGGTAAGGCCTTAGGTCTTATCTCTTTTTCTTTTATATATGATATAAAATCTTTAATTATTTCTATATCTATGATAAAATTATACTAGTTTTAGAAAAGGTGGAATTACTAAATGAAATCAAAAAAATTAACACTAATAATTCCGGGAATTTTAAGTTTGTTTGCACTTGCCTCTTGTGGCAATAAAAATACAAAGAGTGTTATAGAGGATGATGATATAGCACAAGAGGCCTTAGCCTACTATGAATATTCATTTGATAAGGAAGAACGCACTGTAACACTTGACGAATATTTGGGTGGAACACAGGATATAGAGGTACCTGGTGTAATAGGAACATATACTGTAACTAAAATAGGAGCCTCTTGCTTCAAGGGTAAAGCTATCACTGCTGTTACAATACCAGATACAATTGTATCTATAGGAAATGCCGCATTTGTTAATAATTATATTGAAAGTGTTGTAATACCAGATAGTGTAGTAGAGTTTGGAGAGGATGTGTTTTTTGCTCCAGGGATTGTAAAGCCTAGACTTGAAAGTGCTATAATTGGTAGTGGTGTAAAGACTTTAAGCGCAAGAACATTTAAGGGATGTACTGCATTAACAGATGTATGTCTTCCTGATGGTCTTGAGCTAATTGATACAGAGGCCTTTAGTGGATGTAATGCTTTAAGAAGCCTTGTAATACCTTCATCTGTTAATATGATAAGAACTATGGCTTTTGATGGATGTACATCATTTGAACATATTTATTACACAGGAAGCGAAAGCGACTGGAATAATATGTTTTGTGATGATTTATATAATGAAGCTTTTGTAAATGCAGAAATAACATTTAATTATATAAGAAGTGAGGAGTAATATTTATGAGAATACTTGTTACTGGTGGTACAGGGTATATTGGTTCACATACTGTAGTTGAATTACTTAACTGTGGATATGATGTTACAATATTTGATAACCTATCTAACTCTAAGGAACTAGTAGTTGATAGAATTGAAAAAATAGCAGGAAAAAGGCCTGATTTTATTAAAGGTGATATAAGAGACAAGAATGCCTTATTAAATGTCTTTAAAGCCCAAAAAATTGATTGTGTAATCAATTTTGCTGGTCTTAAGGCTGTAGGGGAATCTATAAAGATGCCACTAGAGTATTATGACAATAATATATATGGCGCAGTAAATCTTTTAGAGGCTATGAAGGAATGTGGATGTTTTAATTTTATATTCTCATCATCTGCCACAGTTTATGGAGATCCAACATCAGTACCTGTAGATGAGACATCACCTATTGGAGGTACAACTAATCCATATGGTACAACAAAGCTATTTATTGAACAAATATTACAGGATTTATACAAATCAGATAATAGATTTAATATTGCAATATTAAGATATTTTAATCCAATAGGAGCTCACCCATCAGGACTTATTGGTGAAGATCCTAATGGTATTCCAAATAATCTTGCACCATATATTACACAGGTAATGGTTGGAAAAAGAGATCACTTAAACATCTTTGGAAATGATTATGATACAAAGGATGGTACATGTATAAGAGATTATATTCATGTATGTGACCTTGCAAGAGGACATGTATGTGCTATAAAAAAGCTTCTTGAAAATCCAGGTGTTGTAATATATAACCTAGGAACAGGTAAAGGATCATCAGTACTAGATATATTACATGCCTTTGAGGCTGCATATGGAAAGCCTATTCCATATGAGTTTGCACCTCGCCGTGCAGGTGATATTACTGCAAACTACACTAAGGTAGAAAAGGCTGAACGTGAAATTGGATTTAAAGCACAATATGATATAAATGATATGGCTCGTGATCAATGGAATTGGCAGAAGAACAACCCTAATGGGTATGGGGACTAGACTTATAAGCTATTATTTTATATAATTTAACTATATTAAAAGTGAGGTACGGAAATGGAAAATAACGAAGAGGGAATTTCATTATTTCAAGTAATAAAGGTAATGCTTGGAAGAAAAATAATACTTGCTTGTGTTACAGCAGGTGTAGCATTAGTTGCAGTACTTGCAATATTATTTGGATATAATAATATGTCTCAAACATATTCAGCAACATATACTTATTCAAACCCTACTATTATAAGTGGTGAATATGCAGATGGTAGTGCGTTTAATTATAGAGCACTTGCCACAGAAGCAGTTTTAACATCAGTTAAGGAAAGTGATTCATCTTTTTCATCAATTAATATTTCAAAGATGATTGATGAAGATGGTATTTCTATAACTGGAAATATAACATATGATGCTGAAGGTAAGAATGTTTTATCTAGTGATTATACAATTACTATTAAGAAAAAAATGTTTAAGAATCAGAAACAGGCTAAGAGCTTTATTAAGGCCTTATCTGAGTATCCAGTTGATGTGAATACATCAATTGTATCAAAGATGACTAATGATTATTATCTTACTTCATATGAAGATTCTTATATGTATGAGAATATGGCTCAATATCTAAATTTACAATATGAATATTTAACATTAGGATATGAAGAGCTTATTGAAACATATGGAGATAAGATTTTATCAAATGGTATGTCTGTTTCAGCATCTTTAAATAAGCTTACATCATATTTTACAGAAAACTCTATTGAGGCACTTGAAAGTGAATTAAAGGATAATATTTATGTTCGTAATTATGACGCAACAAAGGATGAATATGAATCAAAATATGAGCATTATTGTGCACTTTATGCATCAAATAATAATAAGATTGATGTTTTAGAGGAAAAGGTAAATTCAATTCTTACAGTCGCTGGTTCTAGTTCAGTTGATGTAAGTGCTTATACTGAACTTATTGTACAGTATACTGTAGAAAATATGGAATATAGCGAATATATTAAATATTATGGAAATGTGTTAGGTAAGTTTGATACAACAAATCCTGATTATATTGAAAAGGCTACATCTGCTGAAAACGAGGCATTTGAATTAAAGATTCAAAGCTATTATTCAAAGCTTTTTGAATACACAAAAACATATACTGATGTTTTAAAGGAAGTAATTAATTCAAATGATTCAGTATATTTTAATAAATCATCTGTTATTACACAAAATGGTGGTTTATCTACAATAATGGCACTTGCAGTATCAATAGTATTTGGATTTGTAGTAGCTTGCTGTACAAATCTTATTATTGATAGAAAGAAACTTGTACCTGCATCATGTGAATGTAATTCTAATGATAGCACTAAAAAAGAAGATAAGGTTGAAAACGAAGGTGAGTAATGCTCACCTTTAGTGCTTTAAAATAACTACTAGATTATAAATTGGTTTAAAAAGAAGAAAAGTGGGGGCTAAATATGAAAATAGATATAAATGATATTAATTATCATACAGCAATGCTTGATAAGAATGATATTTCATATATTAAATCAATTATTGATAAAACATTGAAAAAATACCAAGAATTAGATGATTATATAAAAAAATCTTTTAAGGCTAATGATATCAATATAAAGAAAGTAAAAGATAATGAATTAGTTATTAATATATTTGCGGCATTCCTACATTCTCTAAAGGATAATGATAATATTAAGAATGAGGAGCGGCTATTAAAGGTTATAAAGGGATATGTTAGAAACTATTTAGAAATGATTCTTCTAAATAGAAAGGAGTTTAGTTTATCCCATCCTTTACAATATGAACCAAAGGTAGTAAGTATATTAGGATTATCAAATTACATAAATAGAGAATTAAGCTATGAACTAAATGACGAGCTTCAGAAGCAATCTGAGCTTACATTTGATATTTGCTTATCGTGGGAGATAATAAACGCATTTAGGTCTATAAAATCATCAATGATACTATTTACAATTGGTGATGATGTTCATGGAATAGCTTTATATAGGGGATTTATGGAAATTTGGTCTAAACTTTTATTGGCACAAAAATTTAAAGATGATTATGTAAAATATAAAAAATATAATGTTAATCTTCAAATGCATATTATTTCTGGTGAAGAATTGCCTAAGGATATGGTAGATGAACTTGGAAAAAATGCTACAAATGAAAATTATATTGCGTATGGTTGGGTAAAGAATAAGGGTGGAAAAAGAATTACAACCCTAACTGAGCTTATGAACTGTGCAAATAATAATGATCCTAAGGTTAAAGAATTCTTGCATTATAGTGGTGAGTTTGTACATGAGGATTATGTAGGTATAGGTTATAACTATATGGAATTAAGAAAAGCTTTTATTAATTCTTATTTTGAAATTTCAAAAGCTATGCTAGATAATTTTGGAGATATATTTAACCTAAGAAGGTTTAATAATCTCTACAATAATATCTAAATTGCAATTATAAAGGTCGAGTAATATTATTTATATACATTGAAAGAGCATTGTAAAAATGATAAAATATAAGTATAATGAGAACTTTTTGGATGGAGGGGATTCTTAATGAAGGATACAACATTAAAAATAGTAGATGAGCTTGAAGAACGTTATCCAATGCTTGCTGACAGCAAGGATAAGGTAATAAAGATAATTGAAATGCTTGAAGTATCTTTTTCTGAGGGAGGTAAACTTTTACTTTGTGGTAATGGAGGAAGTGCTGCTGACTGTAATCATATAGTAGGAGTACTTATGAAGAGCTTTAAGAAAAAGAGACCAATAGATGCAGCATTAAAAAGAAAACTTAAGCTTATAGATGAAGCAGCAGGAGCATATCTTGCGAATACATTACAGCTTGGACTTCCTGCAATTTCTCTTGCTGCTCATACAGGATATATGACAGCTTTCTCAAATGATTCATCTGCAATGGCAGTATTTGCTAATCAGGTTCTTTCATATGGAAATAAGGGAGATATATTCTGGGCATTATCTACATCAGGAAATTCAAAAAATGTAATAATGGCAGCTATGGTAGCCCGTGCTAGAGGGCTTAAGGTCATTGGAATGACTGGTCAAGACAAGTGTGAGCTTGAAGAGTATTGTGATATATGTATTCATGTACCTGCAAAGGAAAAATATCAGGTACAGGAATATCACCTACCAATATATAATGCAATTTGTTTAGGAATTGAGAATGAATTCTTTGATAAGTAATAAATAACAAAAAGGATACTAAATGTATCCTTTTAGTGTATTTTAAATGGGGTAAAAAATGGAAAAAACGGTAATAAAAGATAAAATTAAATCCTTTTTAGAATCTAAGCTTTTTATTGCGCTTATTGGAGTACTTACTGTAATTAGTTGGCAATCTGGATTAATGTATTTATCATACATAATGTTTACTATATTATTAGGGATGATATATGCATTTAAAGCTAGCGGAGTAAGCTTTATTTCATTATACATTTTACTTGTTGGTGGAAGCTCTTGTTCAAATTATGATGCAAAAGGAGTACAGCATATAATTGGAATAGTATTGATTATATTAGCTGCAATACCTACATCATTTTTTGTAATTAAGGATTTAATAATTAATAGAAAAGATTATTTTAATAAAGTTAAGAATGACGGAATAATAAGATGTATGCTGATTTTGCTCACTGCAATGATTATGACATTTGTAGTTACAAATCATTATGGTAGTACAGCTGCATATATTTTAAAATACAGCCTAAATATAGTATTTGCTATTATGGTATTAACAAAAGTAGATATTTCTAATGATAATCAAATAGATAATGTTCTATTTTCTATTGGTATTATGATTCTAACTATTGGTGGAGAAGTAGCATTAAGGTTAATGTATATGGCAACACATTTGGATAAAATGAGAGGTGGAACATTTGGTGGAAATTTTGTGTTTCACTATGATAGCTTATGGGATGCAATAAGAGCAAAACAGGTAGGTATATATTGGAACGTTTCAAATCATTGGATAATGTTTACAAATATCGGTTTAATTATGATGCCAGCATATTTTGTATTTACAAAAAAGATTGGATTTAAAATATATGCAGCAGCGTGTGGATTAATAGGACTTGGACTTGGGTTAATTACATTTTGTAGAGCAGGATATCTAGGACTTTTAGCCGCACTAATAATAAGTATATATGTTATTATTTCTAATCTTAAAAAGCAAAGAATTAGAAAGTGCTTAAAAATATGCTATATATCTTGTGCTATGGTTGGTGTTGTAATAGTTGGATATTTAATATGTAACACATCTTTTGGAGATACGCTTTTTGATAAGATTTTATATTCAAATGGTAGAAATATTTTGTATGAAAAAGGAATATCAGATTTTAAGAATAATTGGCTTCTTGGTACAGGGGCAGGAACATCAAAGCATAATATTCAGCCTATTTGGAATACTATGACCCAAAAAATTATTAATTACCATAATTGTTTTATTCAAATGGCTGCTACTTGTGGTATAATAGGTTTGATTTCATTCCTAATATACATATTAGGATGTGCTTTAAGAGTTTATAAAAGAAATATGATAATTGCGTCATTTATAGGGGCTGCATTCATATGCTCCTTAATACATGGATTATTTGATACTTTTTATCCATCATCTGAGGCTATGGTAGTGTTAACTATGTTATTATGTATAGTGCCCAAAAGAGATGCTATACAAATTGTAAAGAATGAAGAATTCTAATGAGGAAGTGAAAGAATGATTCTATTTTTAAACCCATTTTTTTCAAAAAAGCCATGGGCAGGTAAGGAATTACAAAAAATATATAATTGTGAAGCTGAAACTGGTGAAGCATGGCTTATTTCTGGATTTAAGGATAAATCATCAGTAGTAGCCAATGGTCAGTATAAGGGTAAGACATTACGCTGGCTATGGACTAACAGGCCAGAGCTTTTTGGTAATATGATTGATAAGGAATTCCCATTACTTATCAAGCTTATTTCAGCTGGTGAAAAACTTAGCGTACAGGTTCACCCAAATGATGATTATGCAATAAAGAAGCATAATCAGCTTGGTAAGAGTGAATGCTGGTATATATTACCAGGAAATACAGCTAAAACTGCAGCTGTTGGAGTTAATGTTAAGAATAAAATTGAGCTTAGAGAGGTTGTTGAAAAGAATATATTAGAAAACTTCCTTATTCAACAGCCAATTAAGGATAATAATTTAGTAGTAGTAGATCCAGGTACAGTTCATGCGATGAATGATGGATCATTAGTACTTGAGATTCAAGAATCATCAGATGTAACATATAGACTTTATGATTATAATAGAGAACCAAAGCGTGAGCTTCATCTTGATGATGCTTGTGCTGTGGTTGATTATAATAATGATAAGAAGAGAATTATTGATTTTGATAAGCAAAAATCATTTGCCAATAACTTCTTTAAAATTAATAGATATAAGATTAAGAATGCTAATAAATTTGATGTAAATGGATTTAGTGTGTTCTATGTACTAGATGGTACTGGTATGTATAATAAATATTATTTCAAAAAGGGAGATGTGTTTGTAGCTACTGCAGATACTAAATCCTTAAATATTACTGGTAATGTAGATTTGTTAGAAATAGTGCCTGTTCCTAATACAAGAGATAGATTTGCTAAGAAGACACCTGTTGCTCTTATTACAGGAGCACTAAATCAAGATGGATATTATCTTACAAAGCTATTACTTGAAAAGGGATATGCAGTATATGCTCAGTATTTTGAACAAGCAAAATATGATAACTGCATATTAAAGGAGTTTGAATCTAATCCAAACTTTCATCCAATACTTTTTGATCTTGCAAGTAATGGCAATATTACAGATGCTATGGCAAAGATTAAACCAGATGAGATTTACCATTTTGCTGGTGAAATGCAGGTTGGTAAATCATTTGATAAGCCAGAGCTTGCTGTAACCATTAATGCAGTATCTACAGTAAGGCTTTTAGAGGCTATTAAGAATGGTGAGATAAGAACAAAACTATTTAATCTTGAAACACCATATTTATTTAAGGGTGATATTTATCCACAAAATGAGCAAACACCTATATATCCAGGGTCTCCATATGCTATAGCTAAGCATTTTGGATTAGAGCTTTCAAAAAGCTATAGAGATAATTTTGGAATGTATGTAGTAAATGGTATTTGCTATAATCATGAATCTGCAATAAAAAATAGTTTCTTTGTTGCGAAAAAGATTTGTGCAGCAGCAAATAGAATTGCTGCAGGTTCAAATGAAATACTTGAACTTGGAAATCTTAATGCAGTCCGTGAGTTTGGGCACACAGAGGATTATGCTAAGGCTATGTGGCTCACAATGCAACAGGAAAAAGGCGATGATTATGTCATTGCGACAGGAGAGGCATATACTATTCGTGATTTAACCACAAGAGTATTTGCAAAAAAAGGAATTCAAATTACTTGGATCGGTGAAGATTTACAGGAAATTGGTATTGATGCAAAGACTAAAAAAGTTATTGTTGCCGTAAATCCACAACTTATAAGACCAAATGATGCTGAAGTCCTTGTTGGTGATGCATCATATTTTAAGAGCAAGATAGATTTTGATTTTAAGCATAATATTGATGATTTAATTGATGAATTATTGGAGGCTACTAAATAATGCTTGCAGTTTTAATTATGGCTGGTGGAAG
>Ga0247610_10000833_pt1 | contig 41114 bp, 65 predicted proteins | sample 174DNAGHGhighgp2_FD_193483 | JGI IMG/M metagenome (GOLD analysis project Ga0247610, IMG submission 193483) | Sheep rumen microbial communities from Palmerston North, Manawatu-Wanganui, New Zealand - 1742 DNA GHGhigh gp2 | ecosystem: Host-associated > Mammals > Digestive system > Stomach > Rumen...
AAGACCATATCTATAACATAGATGGTGATGTCGCATCAACAAGTGTGACAAAGTTATTAGCAAAACACAAACTAACAAATGATTATTCTGGTGTAGATAAAAAGGTATTAGAAAATAAAGCAAACTATGGCACAACAATACATAAGGACATAGAAAAGATTTTAACTGAAAAAGGCTATGAGCCACAAACAAAAGAGGGTATCTTATTTAGGGAATATGCACTAAAAGAAATGAGTGGTGCAATAGCCGAGCAATTAGTCGGTATAAATTACAATGGCTTAACAATAGGTGGTAGCATAGATGTATTAGGCTTTATGAAAGATGGCACACCATTAATAGCCGACCATAAGACATATGCTACAATGAATAACAAAACATTAAAGCACATAAGTTGGCAATTATCAATTTATGATTATATGGCAAGACACATTAGAGAAATCAATGGTATTAATCTATGTTGGTTAGGTGCTAGAATATTTAAAGTATTTTGGTATAAGAAAGATAAAGATACAAAAGAGATTTCATTAGAGGTATTAGATGTAGAAAAGATACCAGATGAAGAAATCGAGAACTTATTTAATTGTGAGATTCAAGGTAAGACATATCAACCAAGAGAATTAGTGATAACTAAAGAGTTATCATTAAAAATGCAAGAAGCTGAAATAGAACTTGCTAAAAAAGAATTAGAGATTAAGAAATATCAAGATGCAGTAGCACAATATCGTAATCAAATAAAAGAGATGATGCGAGAGCAAAAGATTTTAAATTGGAAATCACCAAATGGAGTTATATCAATATCTTATACAAGTGCTTATACTAAAGATAGTATAGATAGTAAGAAACTAAAGAAAGAAAGACCAGACATATACAAAGACTATTTAAAGACAACAAATGTAAGCGATAGTATTAAAGTTAGTGTAGATGAAGTTAAGTTAGAGGAGTTATTAGAGAATGAATCAATACCTAGTTTGGAACATAAAGCAACAAGCGTGGAGAATGAGTGAGCTAATAGGCTTTACTGATGATGTCGAGTTTGCCGAAACATTTAGTGAGATGTATTTAAAACAAAACACAGGAATGTTTGATACGAGAACAGGAGATTATGCTTTTAATCTCCTTGTAAACTCGAACACGCTTGAAATAGAAGATTTTAAAACAAGAATGGCTAAATTATCAAGCCAAGATAAAAAAGCCTTTAAAAAGGCAATAATGGTTGAGAGAAAGCGTAGAGGTATGCCTATTGAAATTGTTATTAAAGATGGTAAAAAGGTATGCCCTTATTGTAGAAAAGATTTATTAGTAAAGAAAAGGTTAGCAAATATGTTTTGTGCTAATTGCAATAAACCAATTATGGAGATAGAGGAGTGGTAAAATGGTTAATTTGATGGTAGTAGAGGGTTATGTTAATGCAGAGCCAGAGATTATAAAAAACCCTAATGATGAAAGCAAGTTTATTGTAAAGTTTAGAATAGCGACATTGAATGGATCTACTAGTGAGAAAGCAGCTAAATATATATGGCTTAATGTAGTATGCTTTAGTGGTAATAATCAAATGGATTACTTAAAGAACAATGTGCATAAAGATGATTATGTGACTTGTATTGGTCAGTATTCATTAATGCGAGTAAAGAAGAATTATTACCCACAAATGATATTAGAGAGAATAGATAGAAAATTCGCTAAAGGTGAAGTGCCACATATCGAGATAGTAGAAGCAGGAGAAGATGCTGATATTAAAAAGGAGATGAATTGGTAATTGAAGTTAGTAAAGGTAAGGACAACAAGGAAAAAGAATTGGTCAAAAGGCACATTTATATACCGACTAATTTCACAAGGCAAACTGAAAGCATATAGAAATGAACTAGGAGATTTAATGTATGATGTAGCCGAGTATAATGCTTATCAAAAGAAAGAGCATAGAGGTAGACCAAGAACAAAGCAATTTGAGATTACTGATGTTAAGTTAAAGAGAGGGAAAAAGGAATGTCAAGATTAATAATCAAAGATGGGAAACAAACAGTTATAAAGACTGCAAAGAATTGTGAAATAAATAAAGGTGTATTTTTAGGTAATGAGCATTTATTCATTGTATTACCACAAACATTATTTATGAGTGATAAGTTAAGAGAAGCAACAGAGAATTTAATTAAAGCAATAGAGAATGAAAGAGGAGAATAGTATGAATTGCATATTTTTAGTTGGTAGACTTGTTAAAGACATTGAATTACAATATTTACAAAATAGTAAGAATTGCTTATTTACATTAGCAGTTGATAGAGGTTTCAAAGATGAAAGTGGCAATAGACAAGCCGATTTCATTAGTTGTGTAGCGTGGAACGGACAAGCCGAGTTTCTATCAAAGTATTGTAAAAAAGGTGATAGAATAGGTGTTAAAGGTAGAATACAAACAAGAAATTATCAAGCTCAAGATGGCACTACAAGATTTATAACTGAAGTTGTTTGTGATACTGTTGAATCATATGAGCCAAGACAAGCACAACAACAAGAGCAACCACAACAACAACCACAACAAGAGCCAAAGCATAGTGGTATGTCAGTAAATGGTAAACAATACAATGTTGTGGACGATTCTGAAATGCCTTTCTAGGAGATAACATATGATAGGTTTAGATACATTAATTAATACAATAAACAAAGAGAAAAATACTGCAAGTGAATGTAAACAACTAGAGGTATCAAACAAGGTAAGCAAAGATTACCAGGCATATCTTACAGGTAAAGAAGAAGCATTTGGTTTAGTATTAAGACTACTAGATGAATTTAAGAAATTAAATGACAATAAAGATTAAGCAAAATGGTGTTAAGGTTAAGGTAAAGATTACTTCATACGAGTTATTCAAACTTAATCTTACACCAGAACAACTAACTGAATTGTTAAAGACTGCAAGTGGTATAAAAAATGAAATATGCAATAACAAATAAAGATGCTTATTTCGATTATGGAGAGAGCAATTTTATACCAAAAGAAAGTGTAGTTGAGATACTAGACAACTTCTTTGATACAAAGGTGTTAGTAATGTATAATGGGTTTAAGCGTATGATTAAGAAAGATGATATTGTTTCTGCATATGTATTACTTACTTTCGATAATCACGAGAAGATTAGCCTTAAATACATTACTAACCCTAATAAAATACATTCACTAGATTATTACATTATACCTAGAGTGTTTGAGGACTACAACGAGGAGTGCCTTAATAATTACAAGAGAGAGTGCCTTAAAGTATTATTTGATGACAAAAATCGTTTAGAGATGTGCCTTAAACATATTGATGATGTGATACAAAAATTGCAATAAGATGAGCCTTAATAGGCTCTTTTTTTGTTGTGATGTGCCTTAAAGGGATGGGAGATGGATTTCGGTTGTTTGAGTGGTTTTTTCAGTCGTTAAGCTCTAGCCTGTAAAATTCAATTTTTAGAACTTGATCTACCACTTGTTATCAAAAACTAGCTCATAAGTTATTGAAAATTCTTTCATCTAGTTTTGAATACTAGATAACATCATTTTGTTTATTTTGGCTTTTTTGTATATGGTATATAAAAATATCAAGTTATCAATAAAAACGCTTTAAAAACTATTTAAACGCTTTTAAAATGAATTATAGCATATAAAAAGTTATGTTATATTATAAATAATATAAAAATAGTGTTTATACTAGATGCAAAAATATTTTTTAAAAAATAAGTATAAAATAGTTGACTTATAATTTATTTTTTGCTATTCTATTTATAGATAAAATAATTTTGTTGTTTTTGATATTTTGTCAAAATTGATAAAATGGAGGTTATAAAAATTTATGCAGCAAACACAAAAACAAAAAAAAAGAAAGCAGGATATAAAAAAATATGATAAAAGAAAAAGAATTTTTAAAAGATTTAATAACAGAAGTAAACGAAAACGATCTATTTTATGGATTGTTATATAAAGCTTGTGAATTGCAAAATAAAAGTGATGAAGCAAACGAAAAACAATATTATTTAATTTTAGCAACGCTTGAAGATCATTTCAATCAATATATTAATTTTACAAGCGTTATATATGACATTATGAAAGTAATTGAAAAAAGATTCAATGATGAAATAACAAAAGAAAATATTTTACATTCATTAAATATTTTATTAATTAAAGAAAATTAAAAAAGAAAGCAGGATAAGAGAAAAATGACAACTTTAAAAACTTTTAATTATATTTATGATATTATAGAAGCATTAAAAATTAAAAATGATGGTAGTATTAAAAACTATGCAGAAGCTATGCAAAAATTAAATGCTTTTAAAAATGATATTGAAATCGAAATATCACTAGAAAACAATAAAACAAGCTCAAAAACTAGAGTAAAAGCAATTAATAATTATATAAAAAATAAATGTGCAAAAAAGCCCGTTTTAACTTGCTATACTAAGCAATATCAAAATTATTATACTTTTACGGATTCATTCTTTTTAGTATCATTGACAGAAAATGATTTTAACGGCTTGACTTTACAAGATGCAGCAACGGCAGGGCTTGGAGTATATCCAGATATTACAAGAATTATAAATAATTATGATATTTCAAACTATGAAATTTTTACTACTATAAAATATAATGATTTATTGAATATGTTTAAAACACATAAAAAAATAGATACTTTAATTTTAAACGATAAAATTTATGATGATATAAACAAGTGGGATGGTACAAAAACGCAATATAAAATCGGCTTTAATTGTGAAATATTAAAAACTTGTTTATTGTGTTTAAATTTTAAAACTAATGATGATATAACAATTTATTACAACCCATCAAAAACATTAAGCCCATACTATATTTTTAATAATACAACAGGATCTAAGGGATTAATTTTACCAATTAAAAGTATAGTAAATACAACAGAATAGGAGTATAAAAAAATGCGATTAAATAATAATTATATAGTTATAAATACTAACAAAAAAATAACTTGTTTTGATATTAAAAAATATGGATTTACAACAATAACACAAAAAAACTACACACAAAAAAATTATGCAGGATTAAGCGACAATTTAAGAAAATACTATAAAACGTGGAGTAATGAAAAAGAAAATGCTTTTAATTTATGCGAACGTATAAAAAATGTTTTAGTGAATAATAAAAACATTCAAGTTTTATCGTTTGGCGTATTTGATGCATGCTGCCACACATTTAGCTATGCTATTAATTTTAAATTCAATAATTTAAATTATACTGTTTTTATTACTCGTGATAACAACTATTTAATATCTAGTAAAGAAAACATTTTACATTTATTAAATAATACTAGATATATTAAGAGTAAACAAGAATATATTTTAAACTAGGAGGCTTCAAAAAATGGATATTTTAACAAAAGAAAGTTTTATTGATTTAATAGTAAATAGTGATAATTTAGAATTAAATGTAAACAGTATAAAAGAAAAATTTTCTTATTATATTGTAAATAGTATTGAAAAAGAATTAAAAAAAATTAATTATGATGAAAAATTAAAAAGCTATGACAACGATAAAAAATATGAAATAGATTTTATAAAAAGAATAGGATTCTTTTATTATAGTTATAAAAAAAATATTGCTTTATATGAAAGCACTTTAGAAAATATTAAGCTATTATTTAATTATGATGATTTAATAAAATTTATAAAAGAAAATAAAAGTTTTAACATATCATCTGGATGGTATATTAAATACGATCTAATTAATAAAAAACCATTAGATATAACAACGAGTGGCGTTATTACTTGGTTATATTTTGAAAAAGATTTTCAAAAATGGATTTTAGAAAATCCAAAATATACAAAAGGATTGCAAACACACGACATAATTATAAATTTAGATAATTATATAAAAGAAGCTATAGCAAAAGTAAAAGAATATATAACAAAAGAAAAAGTTATTATAAATGATGAAAACAAAATAATACATCTAAAAAAATATAATTATGAAAAATCATATTGCAATTATAACTGCACTATTGATTCATATTCTGTAATGGATGAAAACAACTTATTTATTAATCAATATAACATAGCAAGTGCAGAAAATAAAAGAATCCCTTTATACTGCAATAGAATAAAATTCAAAACATTAGAAGCAGCTAAACAAAACGACTATATTAATAAAAATTTTGTGTTTGATACAATATACAATAATTATAATAAAATAGATATTAATATTAAAAATACTAACATTAATTTAATAATACAAAATGATAACATTATAAGACTACATTATAAAAATAGATATGTCAATTTTTATGCTATTAATATTGATAACAAAATATTATTTTATGAATATGACTCAAACTATCGCACTAGTTGTATAAGACAATTTTATCTAAGCAAATTAATTGCAGGATCTAAAACATACGAAATAATTAAAAATGCAATAATAGAATTGCAGGAGTAAAATCCAGATGACAAAAGAAAAATTATTTTTATTAATTATTTTATTAATTATTGTTATTTATATCATTATTCAATTATTAATTATTAATCATATACTATATGATGATAACACTATTTATAATTATATATATTTTAAAAGTCTAGTATAAAAACTAGGCTTTTTTCTTTATATTGATTTTAAGCTACTAAATTGCTAGTATTTTTAATTTTTATTTTTAATATGATAAAAGTATTACCTGCAGTATTAAAAACTAAAATAAAAGGATTTTTAGCGTATTATATCTGATTCTACCACTAAAACAAAATGATCTATTATTCAGTTATTACAAAATAAAAAATAATTATATAGCTACTAAATAAATATAATATTGTTGTTATTATGATTAAATTAATTTTAAGGCGTTGTATTGGCTCTATATTGCATTTTTATTTCTAATAGGTATAAAATATCATTCTATAAATAAAAACTTATTATAGACTAAATATTGAAGTTATATGAATAACTACTCAATTGTTATATAAAGTGTAAGATATATTACTATTGTTTTAGTGTAATGTGTAAGATATAATACCTCGCATTTATGTATTACAATCAAAGTGTAAGATATATTACAATATAATAATAATACAGTATCTAGTATCTAATACTACATAACATAGTATGTGATATTGCATAACGTAGTATCTAGCTATCGCAAGTCGCTTTGTGTTATTGCATAACAACGCTTCTAGTATGATGAACTAGGTGATCTAGTATCAGTTGACACCCCATACACACCCTTATGGAATTTGGTGAATGTTGGGGGGCAACTTTAAAAACGCCATTTAATTTGAAAAATAAGTTAGTTAGTCAGCACTAATTAATAAGTAATAATTGGTAAGGGTATAGTAGACAAAAAAGTGATAAAAAGGGGTAATTTGAGTAAAATCAAGGAAAGTAATATATACATAGTATATATTAAAGAAAACAACTGTATAGTATTATTAATATATATATAAAAATAAGTAAACTTATTTTGTATATAATATATATAATAATACCTAGAGATTACTAAAAATTACCTCTCTCTCTATGGGTATAAGAAGAATAAAAAAGAAGAAAAATAGTAGTATAAATTAATTGATTGCATATAGTAATAATAGAATAGACTTGTAAGAAAATTAGTGTGTGTTATAATTAAGATAGAGATTACTATTTTGGAGAGGGTAATTATGAACATAAAGTATGGTTATTTAGATAAACAATTATTAGACTACTATAATACTTTAGATATAAGGAGAAAGAAGTATATCGACTTTAGAGGGCAAGGATATAATAAGGCTGAATCTTATAAGATGGCAGGATATAATGCAAAGAACTATGGTCAAGCTGCTTATAATTTAGAGAGAAATGATAATACTTTAAGAGAAATCATTGTTAATATTAGTGAACATAATCGTTTAGATGACTTTGCTAAAGGTGATGGTGACTTAACAAGACAAATTAATGCTTTAAGTGATTCGGCTCAAACTCGTAAAGCGTTAAAGGTTTTGGAGAATGCTACAGGTGAAGAAGCTATGCGTATTAAGTTTTATACTGATATTGCTAGTGGTAAAACTAAAACTTTAGAAAAGACTACTATTAAAGATAGAGATGGTAATATTAAAGAAGAACGTATTGTCGAAAAAGAGCCATCTATTGCAGATAGAATGGTTGCTCGTGCTAAACTAGATGGTATTTTAGGTATTACTGATATGACTTCTCAAATCGGTCAAATTCAAGCAGGACAAATTACTGTCACTATTGTAGATGCTTCTAATAAACAACAAAAACAAGATAAACGTAATGATGTCGTAATTGATGCCGACTTTAGTGAAACTAATAAACAACAACAAGAGGGTGGTGAAGAAAATGTCTGATGTTGATAACCAAACTCTTAATGCTAATAACATAACTGTCCCTTTAGTATATGCACCACTATTTCAAGATGACTATAAGAGATTTATTTTGTCTAGTGGTCGTATTAGTGGTAAGACTTCTATGCTTGTTTGTCTTTGGTGGGTGTTTGCTAATAAATACCCTAATCAAGATATTGTTATTCTACAAGCAACTGCTACTGAAATTAAAGACTCTATTATTAATGAAATACATAAATTCTTAAAGAACTCTGGTTTTGATGTTGGTGATGACCCTCAATGCACTTACTATATACCTAAATCTAAAGAGTTTATTCGTATTCAAGATGGTAATCATAGTGGTATGACTTACTTCTACCCTATTACCGATAGTAGTGGTGGTCAACGTTCAAGAGGTGTTTCTACTCACCATAAGGTTTGTTTAGTAATGTATGAAGAAGCACAAAAGAATAGAGATGCTAACGTTATCGAACAATCTATGGCTACATTTATTAGACAATTATCTCAAAATGGTCGTATCGTTGTTGTTGGTAATAACGAAACTATCGGTCATTGGTTTGTAGATTATGTTGCCACTAAACGTAAATCTAAAGAGTGGTGCTATATCTATGCTAATTGCTACGATATTTGGAACTTGCTTAATGATGAAACTCAAAAGTATATTGAAGATTTTAAACATACTAATTACTTGGAGTTTAGAAGAATATTTTTAGGTGATATTAAGGCTTCTACTAGTGATGTTGTTTTCCCTCAATTTCAAAGAGATAAGCATTATAAACTTGCTACTGAACTTAAAACACATTATATTCGTTATCTATTCTTGGGTGTCGACCACGCTACTGCTAACGATACCTTTGCTTGTGTGCCTGTGGCTATACTTGATAATGGTGAAGCTCAAACATTAGAAGTGTGCTATGATGACCCAAAAGAAACTAATAGAACTCTAGCACCGACAGAACAATGTGAGATACTAGAAAACTTCATAAACTTTTTAGATGAAAAATATGGTATTGAATATAATCAACTTAATACTATAATTAGTTGTGATGGTGCAGCTTCACCTTTTATTAAACAACTAGAGCATACAAAGAAAACATCTAAAAATCGTAAACTATGGAAGTATATCCGTATTAAAGGCTTTACTATGAAAAAGAAAGATGTCAACTTGGGTATTATTAAGAATGCTTTTGCTTATGGTGTGCTTACTATTCTAAATGAGGGTATTCTTGCTTGGGATAATACAACTAATAAGCATAGACTTGCTAAAGAAATTGAAAGCCAACGTTATAAGAATGGTAAACTAGATCCATCTATACCGAACGACTTATGTGATGCCCTTGAGTATGGCTTAATACCTTATTACACTAATTGTTATAATTTGAGTTTCCCTTTTAGAGTAAATGAAAGAGAAAAATCACATTATGATGATATAAGAAAATTAGCAAATGTTAAATAAAGGAGAGATGAAAATGGAAGAAACAAAAGACAATGCTAATCAACAAAAAGAGAGTGCCGACAAAATGCTAAATAAAATGGTTTTAGCTACTATGACACGCTACAATGATTTAACCGAGAATGAATACTTAAAGTGTCTTGGTGTAGATTTAGAGAAATTTCCTAATATAAAGGAAGATTATATTAATAACGTTGCTTTATGCAATATGTTATTATCACTACAACGTAAATTGCTTAAACTGAATACAGATTTAAAAGCGTTGTGTGGCTCTATTGATGCTAAACAAAAGATTACACAATATAATGAAACAAAGGTTGCTAAAAGGAGAGAGAAGAAAAATGGAAACAAAAGATAATTACACTTTCAATAATATTGATAAAAAGGTTTTAGATGAAAATATCGGTGAACAAGCAATTCGAGCTTGTAATGATGAAAAATTAATGAAAAGATTAATGGTATCATCTTTAGGAGAATGTATTTCACTACTAGATGAAATTGATAAGAGTGTTAATGTTATTAATGCTTTAATCGGAACTATTTATTCAAAAGATTTAGAAGAATATTTTAGAGTTGTTGCTAAAAACGTTCGTAAAGCCGAAAAAGAAGAAAAACAAAGACAAGAGCAAGAGAAAAAGAATATTGAAAATGTTGATAATATAAATTAAAATAAAAACAAAGGGGTGATATTATGTCGCAAATTACTATTGACTATGATACTGTCGGTTTAAAAAACTCCGTTTTGGGTAATGTTTTTGATTATCACGTTGCAAATCCGTTTTATCTATTTGCACCTAGTTATTATCAACACTTCTATGCTTCTTACTTAATGCCTTGTATTGCTCTATACAATGGCTCTATAAGTGGTATCTATGATAAGAGTGTCGGTTTTACTTCTCAAAAGTTATTACCTAGTATTATGAGAGGTTTATCTAACGTATTATTTGCTAATGGTATTGATTTCTCTAGTGGTAATAATGATACTTACAAATTTATGAAAGATTGGGCGAAGAAATGTAAGTTTACTAAAAATCTTAAAAAGTGCTACATTAATAGTGGTGCAGGTGGAACTTCATTACTTAAACTTAATCGTGGTAAAAATAGAGAATTATTCGTGACTCAACATAGAATTGATACTTTCTTTATTGATGTTGATTCTAATGATAAAATTGTCGGTGCTAAAATCTATATCGACTCTATTACTAATACTGTTAAAACTGAAAACTCTACTATAAAGGGTAATATTCACTATGGTATTTGTGAAGAAAGATACTTTAACGAAAATGGTCAGCCTTGTGTTAAAGCATCCGTTTATCGTGGTAGTGCTAATATGCAAACTGAAACACTTGCAAGACCTAATTATGTTTCTAATGAAAGGGTTAATTGGGAAGAATTACCATCTACTGTCCGTAAATACATTAAAGATAACTACCCTAGCATTGTAATTGGTAAAGAAGAATACTTACCTTTTAAAGATTATCTTGGCTTAATGAGATGGAACTTTACCGAAGATTTACCTCAAGTTGCAGGTAGCCCTTTTGGTCAACCTATCGGTGATTTATTACAAACTGAAAGCCTACAATATGACCAAATGAAATTCTTTGAGCGTAATGATGTTGATATTGCTAGAGCAAGAGTTTTAGTGCCAGAAGATTATATCAATAAAGATGACCCTATTCGTGAACAACAAGATACGTTAAGTGATAGATTTTATCAAAAGGTATCTTCTACTAATAGTGATAATGATAAGATTACTCCTATTCAATTTCAATTAAGAGCTAACGAAATAAAGACTGAAAAAGAGAATATCTATAAAGACATAGCACTTAAATTACAACTTTCTGCTTCTACTATTGCTTCTTTCTTAAATGAGGGTGCAGGTGCTAGAACTGCTACTGAAATTATTAGCGAAAGAACTAAAACTGATACTTGGATTAAATCACAAATTTCTAATATTAGAGATGACTTAAACGAATTTTTAGGTTATGTATGTAGATATTATGATATTGAAGATGATATTGAAATTGTATTTAAGTGTGAGGACCAAGCACCACAATTAGATAAGATGAAAGCCAATAGTGATGTTTTCGGTGCAGGACATATGACACCTAGATTATATGTTAAACAAACTTATCCTTATCTATCTCAAAGTGAGCAAGAAGAAGAAATTACTTACTTAACTAATATGCTTGAATTAGATTTAAAGCAAAAAGAGTTAGAATTGAATACTCGTATTGCTCAATTTAATGCTATGACTAGTGGTAAACCTGTTGATGATACTGAACAAGAACAAGACAAAGAGAATGAAAAAGTCAATAATGTTGACAATGATAAAAATCAATAATATAATTTAATTAAGCAAAGGGTTTTCATAAAAAATCCTTATAATATATGCTTAAAAAGAGAGAGAGGACATTTTAATGTTTGGAAAAGGAAAAAAAGAAAAAGACATTCAAAAGATGTTGGACGGACTTACTCTAGAAGAAAAGAGTGATTTATTTGAAAGTCTAAAGGCATTACAAGAAGTAAAGACTGATGCAAAGACCGAAGAAAATAATGAGCAAAAGGGTAATGAAACTGACAAAAACTCTACGGATGGTGCAAATCCAGAGGTTGCTAATGCTAATGATGAAAAGGTTAATGAGGGTGCAACGACACCTAATGACACTAACCCTGCAACTGATGATGAAGCACAACAACCTAATGCACTTTCAGTTGATGATGTTATGCTAAAGAGTGATTTTGAGAAGTATTTAGAGCAATTCAATAATCGTTTTAAAGGTTTAGAAGAAAAGAATGCTACTCTTGAAAATCAAAACAAAGACTTAACTGATAAGAATAAAGCATTAGAAGATGAAAATGCTAAACTTAAAGAAAAGTATGAAAATGGCTCTTTTGGTCAATATGGCAATAAGGCTAATGATGACAAAAATAACTCCACCACAAAAGAAACATTTGATACTTACAAAGATAAGTTTACATTCTAAAAAATATTTATATGAAAGAGGTATAAGAATATGGCTTATGTAGCTTTAAATGGTTTTGATGTTGAACACGCTTCTTCTTTATTAGTAATGGAAAACTTATTCCCTGCTATTCAACATATTAATGGTATGGGTGTTACTGATAAGTATACTAAAACTAATGATATTGAAAATGTGACTTTAATTGATGTAATGAGAGTATTACCTTATGCACCTAGATTTAGAAAACTTGGTGCTACTAACAATGGTGCTTGGTCAAATGCTAAAAATGATGGTCGTTCAAATGCACCTCAAAGTGTTCACTACACTATTCCTGTTGATCTAATTTATGATGAGGGTGTGCCTATTACTAGAACAATCGCAGAATCTAACCCTATTGAATTACAATCTATCGTTATGAAACAAGTAATTGAAGCAGCTGCTTTATCAATTAACGTTGTCACTTATGCAAAGCAAATTGAGGGTTGGTTAAGAAATTATGATGATACTACAGGTGCATTAAAAGATGCAACTAACTACTCTGATTTCGGTGCTGATGCTTCTTTAGCTGCTAACGTAGCAGGTTCATATGCTGATGCTTTCATTGAAGCAAATGGTGTATTAACTGATGGTGTTAAATCTATCGGTGCATTCGTAGTTGATGTAAATGAAAGACAAGCATTCGCAACTACTAAATTCAATAGAATTATGAAACGCCAATATATGACTAATGCTTCTACTCCTGCAACTCGTATGTTATCAAATGGTGTTATCAACCCATTCAATGATACTGAATCAATCCGTATCAATGAAAAGACAGGTTATTTAGGAGTATATGATGGTGTTGATATTTTCTTATTCAACTCAACAGTTAAGAAATTCACATATGATGCTTTAGGCTTAACTGCTAGTGATACTGCTGAAATTGCTTTACTAGACAAGATTGCTTGTATGATTGTTTATGCTAATGCAACAGTTAGAGGTATCGTTGGTCCTACAGTTGAAGTAAATCCTAACGTATATTATGGTGGTGCTTACTTATTACCAAAATTAAAGATGGGTGTTGAAGTTGTTGCACCAGATGGAATTAAGATGATTGTAGATGATGCTAATGGCTTTACTGCTGCAAACATTCTAGCATTAAAAGCTAAAGTTGCGTTTACTGCTCTTGATGGTTCAGTTGTTGCACCTACTCCTACAGGTTTCAACACAGGCTTATCACAATAATATAGAGAAAGGGTATCGTAAGATACTCTTTTTTTTATTGCTTAAATAAGTTATAATTAAAACAAAGGTAGGTGTTGTATAAATGAAATTTGTAAATATCACTTATGGTTTAAAAGGACAAAGTAAGCAATACACATATTTAGTCAACGATAATGTTAAAGTCGGTCAAGTTATATTTCCTAGTTTTAGACATCATCCAGATGGTAAAGTGACTGCAACTGTTGGTATCGTTCAAACAACAAATAGTGTGACATCTAAAGAGGGCATTAATATGGCTAAAATGATGAATGAAAAGGGTATAGTGCCAAACTATATTGCTACTACATTAAATAAGCCTAATGATGTTTTAAGAAATGAAAATGGTAAATTTATGGGTGGCACTAGTATTTCTAAAACTGAAATTGATAGTAATAATAAATATGTGTCTACTACTCCAGAGAATTATGATAATGTTAAACAAAGCAATAGAGTGCTTTCTACACAAGATACAAATAAGCAATTAATGAACGAACAAAGTGGTAGCAACAAAGATACTAACACTAACATTGAAGTAAATGCTAGAAATGGCAAAGAAACATATCAAGAATATGTAAATAGATTTTTCAAGTAAAGGAGAGATAAGAAATGAATTTTTACGAAGCAAATTATTATACTGAAACACAATTACAAGAGATGGATTTGAAAGACATTGTTTTCCCTTTTAATGATGACTATATGTCATATGATGGTAAGAAACATCAATACATACTAAAAGAGAAAGCACTAGATGAAGTTGATAATACTTGGAAAAAGCATTTAACTGATAAAACTCCTAATGGTGTTAGAAATCTATTAATCACTACATCATTAAAGTTTTATACTTATGCTTATCAACATTCACGTTCAAGTAATAACCAAATTAATTTCTTAATCGCAAAGCGTGGCTTAAAATCATACCCTAATATGTTTGAATATCGTGAAGCCATTAAAAATGCTATGGTTGACTTGGCTTTCTATATTCTAATTAATGGTGACTTATCTTTAATTAGTGGTGTTGATTTAGAAAGTATGACTTCTATGTCTATTGAAACTATGAGATACGAAGAAAGAGATTACCCACAACGCTACAAGCAAACAATGAGTGATTTAGGACTTGCTTATTATGGTCGTTATTCATTTATTGCTACAGGTGTTGGAAAGGAGTGGTAATATGTATTGCAAGCCTAAACATACTTATTTAGATAAACCTGCTCTACACTATAAAAAGATAATTGATCTAGCCAAATACAATAACACTCAAGTATATTTCAATGTCTATAATGAAGAATATTATATCTATGATAGAGAAACTACTAGAGGTTTTGTTAAACTAGATGAAAAGCCAAACGGACAAGAAATATTAGTATCATCTATGAATACATATTGTTTTGGCGATAAGTATTATTACTATGATGATGATGCTTGGAAAACTTTAAGTAAAGAAGATGTATTTGGTAATGTAATTACAATTACTGATAGCAACGTATATAAAGGACAAAAGAATAGATACATTAAAGATAGAGAGTTTGATTACACTATTATAAGTGATATAAATGACAGCGAGCAACAAATACATAAAGGCTTAATATCATCTACAAAGAGTTTTGATATACGTTATACTGATGATGACATTAATCTTAAAGATGAAGATATTGTTCAAATTGAAAATGAATTATTCTTTGTAAGCGAATGCTCATATAAAATTATTAGATTACCAAAACCATATAAGACTTATTTCTGCACTCTTACTAGAATAAAGAGGTAGTATATGTATAATAAACTATTTACATTAAGTGATTTATTTCATAATCAAGAATTAAAAAAGTATTTACCACAGGTTAGAGTAAATAAAAATGGTGGTAAGGCTAAAGTAGATTATAGATACAATATTGTAGATATGGATATATACAATTATGCTAGAATGGGTGCTATGCCTTATATGAAAAATATCACAATGGAATATGGTGGTCAATTTGGTGCTAATCATTTAGGTGTTAAGGGTGAATTAAGAAAACACGCTACCATCTATGATGCTTATAATGGTGTATTAGAAACACTAAAGAGTTTTAGTGGTTGTATTGGTTTAATTCAAAGCTATGGTGATACTATTACTGATGTTATGCAAAAGATATATCGTAGTGATAGATATAAATTAGACAATGCCGAGCCAAAACTTTATTTAAGAATTAATAGTCTTAACGAGATAAAGTTTATGAATAAACAACAAAAGGAAGCCTTATTAAAGAACGTTGTTGAAAACATTTATTTTAGTGATGACTTTAAACAATTTAGAGAGCCTAGTATGGAAAGACATAGTTTTATTGTCAATAATAGAAATGTAGTAAGAGGTTATGATAGCCTAAAACGAGATTTTGATAGAAAGGTAAGGTATTAATATGGCAAAAACTAATATAACTACATATGATATGCAAGAACTATTTAAAAATATTTTTACTGAAAATGATTATGACTTAATTATATTCAATGAGAATACTAAAAAAGAAGATACAATAACAATTAATAAATATTTAGAAACCACTTTCTATACATATATATATGATTTAAGAGAAGATGAATATGAAGAAGATGGTAATGGCTTTAACTTCCCTAACTTTGATGAATGGGTAAATTCAAGAGGAACAAGCCAAACACTTTATGCACAAGTAGAACTAACTAATTTAGATATTGTTGCAAGTGAAGATATTGATATGGGTGGTGCTACTGCTACTATCACTTTTGTATGCCCTATTGATAAGGCAAATATACTTGAATCACATCTAACTAAAATAAGATTAAATACACTTGGTAAACGCTATGAATTAATTAATAGTGATGGTTTGTTTGTCACTTATTATAACGAACTTGGTGAATTAAAGTATAATGACTACATTGATACTACTTTTGGTAAATGTGTAAATGTTAGCATCACATTTGGTATCAATTTCATACAAGGTGGCTTTACATCTAATCAAAGTAATATTGAAATATCTTTAAATGGTGTTGATTATGAGAAAATGCTTTATAATCAATCTACAGATACTATGATGTTTACTAACAAGCCTAACATAATGTTTAATAAGCCTTATGCTAGTGGTATTGTAAACTCTAGTGTATCTTATAGTAGAACTTTTACATATTGGATTTTTACTAGAGATAATCTACAATTAAAGTTAAATTCTATGCTTAAAAAACTTGTAGATGACAATTCAACTTATACTGAAATTGATACTATAAATATACCTATATGGATTAGAGAGCAAATACCTACATATGATGATGATGGCTACCTTACTACTGAAACAATTACTACTTTAATGACTGTTGTTAATTATACTGTTAATCAAAAGAATAGTGATTTCGTAAATGTATCTTTAGTACTTGCTAGATATGGCAAAGTAAGGTAAGGTGATATTATGATTTATCAACAAAACAAACAAACACTTTATGTTGTTGTTAGAGGTGAGGGTGTCACAAGTGGTGGTAATGTAGAAAAAACTACTGACAAATCTCCTAAAGAAGATGCAGAAGAAACTAAACAAGAAACTTCTAAAAACAAAAAGACTTCTAATAGAGTTAAAATGATTACTCTTACTCACGCTATTGCTACTACCTATGGAATTGGTGTTGCAGGTTATAACTACGCTATGGGTGATATTGCAGGAACAACAGGTGATAAAAACTATGGTGATATTGTTAAGCGTAATAGTGAAACAAGTAAAGATGTTGTTGATGTATTAATTGCAACTACTATGGGTGCTTATTATGGTAGTCGTGGTGGTGTTGTGGCAGGTTTTGTGACAGCAGGTTTATCATTTGCTACGGCTACTGCTTCAAAGGTTAATAAATACCTTGTTAGAGATAGAGAATATAACATAGAAACTTTTAAGATGGATAATGAAATTAATTATGTTCGTTCGAGAGCAAATATCAATTTAACGAATGGTAGGTTAAGATAATATGGAATTATACGGATTAAAAATTAAGTTATTTTTATTAAGACAAGATGATGGTGCAAATCCAGAGAGTTTTTATGATTTTAGTGATAATGTGCAAGTAGGTTTCGGTCAAACACTTAACCTAGATGACACTATTGATACTATGAATTTAACACTAACTAATTTAACATTTAGTAAACGTTTTGAGCCTACTTCTATGTTTAGAGTTGTTATTACTCAACCATTTAAAGAAGATGGTAAAATTAGTTATTTTGAGAAACAATATGACTTTGCTTTACAACAAGATGATGTAGAACAACCTAATATGGCTGAAAACTTATTTACACATAATCTTTCTTTAGCAAACCCTGCTATTGTAGCTCAACAAAAGACAGTTGATGATGTTGCAGTCACATATAAATTACAAGATGTCACATTAGAAACTGATGATATATCTAGTATTGATTTCAATTCTTATAATGTGCCAAAAATTGATAGTGCTAATATGAATCCATCTTGGTATCCTATTAAAAATAGAAACTTCGGTTCTATTAGTGTTGACCCTCAAACTACTTATAATTCAAGAGCATATAGATATAGATATGTTTACCCTATTATTTCATACCCACAAAACATTAGTGAACAAAATAGAGCAATAGAAACTTTAGATTATGACTTTACTGATATTAAGAATATTAAAGAGAATTATTTATATGGTGATGAAACTCCTATTGTTGTAGATGGCGTATCTTATCCTACGGCTAACCACATAACATTTAATGTGCCTTTAATTAGAGCCGATTATGGAGAACTTGGCACTAGGGAGTATAAGTTTTTAGGCTTCCTACCTACTGACATTGAGATTGTAGATGAAAATGTAATTACAGGTGCAAAGGCAACAAGAACTCTTACGGCTTACCCTAGTAAATATATTGATGTCTATGGTGAAACTGAAATAGAAAATGCTACTGAAATATCTCAATGGAACGGAACTACTCAAGGACAAACTTATGAAACTAGAGATTATTATAGAGATATACAAAACATAAACATTGGTTATAGTGGTGCTTTACCGAGTGGTGTTATTGTAGCACAAAAAGAGTATATAGATGATGATGTTTTGAGATATGATAGTGATTTAGGTAAATACATTGTAAAGAATAGAACTATTACAATTAATTTCGAGCCTAGTGAAATACATAACATATCTATTAAGGTTAAAAGACATCAATTCTCACAAATGGATAACTTCTATGACCAAAGTGGTGCTAGACAAATGAATAAATCTAAAACATCTAATCCTTATGTTATAGCACAAGAAACTAAAGTAGCCTTTTGGACACAACAAAAGATTAACGAGAGATTAGATGATAATATTGCATTTGAAATGAATTTCGGTTTCTCTTATTTCCCACACGATAGTTATGTTAGAGAGTTATTTCATAAGGCTAAACAAATTGATGCTTATTACTTATTCAATAAGGCTCAATTATGTGTTGTGCCTAGATTAAAAGAAAGTGGTGTTGCTTATTACAATAGTGACTTACCTTTCATTGTTAGTGAAGCTGATAAGACTTTACTTGAAAGAACTCTTTTAATCGAAAGTGATTTCGTTGGCAAAAATCTATGGGAAGTATTTAGTGAAATTGGTAAGTATATTCACGCTAAACCTCGTATTAAAATTGATACTGATGATAACGATAATATGACAGGTAAATATATCGTTGAATTTTTATACTATGGTAAACCAGAGATTAATGAAATTGAAGAAACAAGTAATACTATTTTCAATTCTAGGTTTGCTCAAGAATACATTTGCGAGTTAGATTCATATGTAGAAAATTACTTTAATCTTGGCTCTTATATTACTGAAAAATTACACATATCTAGTGATAGTGATGATGAGCTTATTTATAATGATGTTTGTAAATTAATTACTAAATACCCTATACTTGAAATATTAAGATTACAAGTTTCTAATACACAACTTGTTGTTCACGATATTACTAAATATGTCTTTGAATACAATATCTACAAGACACTAGATTATGATGTAAACAAAGTGCCTAGTAAACATAGAGCAATTTATTATCATCTAGGAACTAACATAATCGAGGGTATGCAATTTGTCACTCCTGCACCTACAGGTGTTGAAAATGCTTATGCTATGAAAAATATTATTGCTTCCGTTTTCGGTGTTTCTGCCGACAATGTTAATGTTAATGACTATGTTTTTCAACTAGATTATCGTATTAAAGATAATGTTAGAGTTTCTATTACTAGACCAGACTTGAGAAAGTATTTACTAAATAGTAAGTATGATCCATTTCCTATACACGCTCAATTTAATCAACAACAAGATAAACTTGTATCAAGTGATAACTTCGGTTTAAATGCTTATGGTAAATTAATTAGGACAGGTAATACAACATATAACTTGTATAATTGGACTAATGATTTAACAAAGACAATGAATGAGGGAGATTTATATTCATTCGATAATAACTTATATTATGTATCAAAGGTAAGTAGAATATACTATGCCGAGCATATAGAAGAAAACGTAGAATTATCTAAAGACTTCAATAGATTATCTCAAATCATTGGTATACCATCACAACCTAGATTTTATGAAATAAGTGAACGTAATATTGTAAATCGTAATATTAAGTTTAATGAATACATACAAGTTAGTGCTACTAAATATGATGACTATGTTGCAAGTGGTAGATTAAGTTTAAGTGCATCTACTTGTGTAAATGCTATGTTTAGTAGTGTATATATACCAGATGGTGTTGTTTCAATATTCAAAGGTGATAAAGATAAAGAGTATGATGAATTAAGTAATAATATGGTTTATCAAGTATATACACCACTTGTTAGTTATTCAAGTAAGAATACACTTACTTTAGAATGGGATATGGAAGATAACTTTAGTGCAGGTGATTGTTCATCTCCTGTGTTAGATGAATATGGTAATGAAAAGACTTTACAATGGGGTTTAAATCTATATTCAATAATCAACTTTATTAGAGAAAGAGATAATACACCACAACAAGCATATCGTTCAAAAATGCCTGTTAGATATGTTGATACATATGGTAGAGCCGACTTGTTCGATTATGTATTCACTAAAAATTATTCACTTACATTCTCACAAATTAGAGATTTACCATCAACTGATATAAGCACAAAGTCAGTTAGTGCCGTTGGTTGTGTCGGTGGCTCTAATGATGATGCTTGTTGGAAATTAAGAAATCAATCTAAATTTAATGAGGGTGTTGCCGAGTTATTAAGTAATGATAAAGGTTATATCATAGCAAAAGATAACCGAGAGAGATTATCATTTAACTACAATGCTCAATTAATACTAGATAGTGATAGAATAGTTTTAGGTAATAAACTATGGATGAGAGATTTAACTAATAGTAAAGTAAGAATTGTATTACTAGATGTTGAATTGAATAAGTTTGATAGTGATACAGTTAATGTAGAAAACGTAATTGCAGCTACTTCGCCTATTGCATATAATGATATATTAACATTTAGTAATGTTGGTGATGTATCATTATTCTATTATTTAGATATAGAAAGTAATATATCATCATTTACATACGAGCAAAAAGATAATTGTAAATCTTATGCCGTTGTAAGAGCCGATATGGTTGGTGCAGAAAACAATACTAATAACTATCGTATCATAATTGGTAAGAACGTTAGTGATTATCTTGATTTAGTAGAAAAGTTTACTGACTTCGAGTTTGGTGCTTATGATAAATCAAGTGCTTTAACTAATAGAAAACAATTAGATATACTTTCAAATTAAGACCTCTTTAATTAGAGGTTTTATTTTTTTCTAAATATGTTAAAATTAAATTATAGAAAGGGGTGCGAAGCACAAAATGAAAACAATAAAAATCATTTTAAAAGATGATGGCTCTATTGCTTCATCTAGTATTGGTTTTCAAATTAATCAACATTCTTACAATGACACATTAATTAATGTCTATGTGCCTAGTGAAATATTGAATACTGAAACTGATACTGAAACATACAACTATGGTAATAATATTGCTATGTCAATGTATTACACTATGGGTAATGGTAGCCAAAAACTAGGTAATATTTATTACTTTACCTTTGTTAAAAACAATGTTGTTATTGAGGGCAAGACTTATACATTGTTTGAAAGAAAGATGCCTAGAGAATTTACTCTATACTATGGCACACAAAATTATGCCCTTAATGTTATTCTTTACCGAACTAATATTTCTGTATCACCTAATGTGACTGAAATTGTCGGTAATATTACAAGTGCTAATTTCGAGCTATACATTAATCAATCAATGAATATGGTTGATAATCCACAAGAGGTTGAAACTGATTTATCTACTTTAATTGCTAATGTAAACTCATTACTAGCCGACATAGTTTTAAAACAAAATAAAACTGATGATGATATTAAAGTTGCTATTGCTAATGGTAGTGATACTGATATTAATGTCGTTGTTGGTGCTTTAAATTGCATTAATAATAGAGTTAAAGAAAACTACAATACTAATGGTTTACAAGAACAAGCAATTACAGGTTTAGATGGTAGACTTACTACACTAGAAGAACAAGCAATTACAGGATTTAGATATATTGCTACGGCTACTGCTACTGAAATGCCTAATAGTACTTCACTAGATTTATTTGAGCAAGTATTAGGATATACTAAACAAAATGGTGATGTTATCATTTGGATTTATCAAATAGAGGATGAAACCGACCAAACTTATAGATGTATCTATTCAGTTGCTAGTGGTTGGACTTGGTATGAGATACCACCTATGGAACTTGCTTCAAATACAAGTGCAGGTATTGTTAAGGGCAATTATGGTGGTAGTGATACTACAAGTAATATTCTAGCATCTATCATTGGTGGTGAAATTACTGATATTTATTTCAAGAATGGTGTTGGTAATTATGACAATTTAAGAACAAAGATAAATCAATTAATAACTGATGTTTCAAATATCATTAGTGGCACAACTGCCGTTGGTAAATCTACATATGCTGAATATGATTATGAAGAAATCAATAAAGCCGTTAAAACTACAATACCTAATAAATACTTAACAAAGCAATTAGGTGCTACTAAAGAGTTTGTTCAAAACTATGCTTTACCTAAAGAATTTAATGATGTATATCAATTAAAGTTTGAAACTGCCGATTATGGTGATGTATTTAGTAATGATGATAGTGTTGTTGCTACTGAAACTACACATTCATTTTCAATAGGTTTAGGTGATACTGAAATACTAGATGCTAAATTAATTGTAAATCCTTATTACAAATATGCTCTATCTAACAAAAACTCATTTAGAAGTATATTCTATGTATCTACTACTAATGATACACCTAATATAGTATTAACTTTAAATGTTTATTATTCTACTGATGGAAATTTAGCTAATGAAACATTAATTGCATCTACTAATACCGAGCCTATCGACTTAAATGGAACTGCTAAAGCAATTTCTATTAGTGATTACTTTAATCTATTAGATAATGTTGGTATTGAAATTAATGGTGGTGAATATCGTTTTGAATTAATTGCTACTAAAGATACAAGTGGTAATGCAACATTAAATTTAATTTCTACAACAGGTTATACATCAACATTCAGTATGTCAACTGATTCATATACAATATGTGCTAGTGAAAATGGTATTATCGTTCATAATCTAGTTGGTGAATATGATAGTGATTATAATATATTAAAATTCAATATGGAAAATGTAGTGTTAGTAGAAAATACACAACACTTATTCAATTTACAATTACCTAATGATATGACTTGGGATGATATACCTAAAAATTGTTGTTATCAATTACAAGTTGATGGAACTGATATATCATTAATATTAAATACAGAGCCTAATGAACAATATATGGGTTTACTATATCGTTTCTTCAATAATCAAAGTTTTGTATTCAATGCTACTTGTTTAGAAGAATATGGCTCATTCTCATTTGTTATAGATGATACAAATACAAATGCTACATATCTACCTAGAAGAAATGATATTGAATATGATAGCGTAAATGATAAGTATGTCGTTAGTGATGAATTAGCATACTTAATGCCTAAATATGATACTATGCTAATACTATCTATATGGATAAATGATTGGGCTTATCCTACTATTATTGCTAGATTAAAAACATATGATGATACTAATGAAACTTATTATTATGATACATTTGATATGTCTAATGATAAATTAAATGTTGTTAAGTTAAAAGTATTCTATAATAGTCAAGCAAGTCAATACGAACTTGTTGCTAGTTATAAAGATGTAGCACAAGCGTTCAAGAATTATACTGATAATATATATACACTTGCTACAAATAATATAGCAGGGAAAGACACATCAACTAATATTCTAGCAAAGAGTAGTAATACAGGCATTTGGGTAGGAACTGATACAGGTCATTGGTATTATTGGAATGGTAGTGCTTATGCAGACGGTGGGGTTTATCAAGCCACACAAATTGTTGATAATAGCGTCACTATGAAAAAATTAACTAATGAATTAAAAAATAATATAAATAGTTTAGATATTTTAAATATAATGTCATTATTTAAAACTGAGGAAATATCATCAGGTAAAAGATTAACTACTACTGGTGAAGAATATGATGATGGTGGTCATTTTACAAGTGGTTATATAGCTGTTCAACCTAATAGAGTTTATTATTTTAATTTTACATTAAATGGAACAACTAGATTAGCTTTATATAATTCTTCAAAAACATTTACTAAAATATATGGTGTTAGTGTATCAATAAGTAATAATATTTTAACTGATAATGATACAGCATTTATTAGATTTTGTGATGTTAATGCAAATCTTAATACAGATGCTATTACAAGTGAAAATATTGTTAATACATTTATTAATATTAATAAATCTATAACAAAATTTATTAATAATAATTCATCAATTAATTATAAAGAAAAATCTTTTACAATTATTAATGATACATATTTAAAAGGTGATGGTAATATAACATCTTATGCTAATGCATTTACTACTGATTTTATTGAAGTAGTAGGATATAGTAAAATTAAAATTAAATGTAGTTATTCATTATTATCACGTGCTTATGCTTTTTATGATGATAATTATAATTTAGTATCAATATATCCAAATGAAAATCAGTCAGGTGACCATATTGTTGATACTGAAATAAATATTCCTTATAATGCAAAATATTTAAAATTATCATGTATTAATACAACTACATCTATTATTGAATTATATGTTAGTAGTAAAAATAAATGGTGTGTTTTAGGTGATAGTTTTACAGCTGGTGATTCAGTAGGTAGAAGTAAATCATATCCTACTTTAATATGTAATAGAAATAATATGATTTTACAAGATTTATCAGCTAATGGTAGTTATGCACATTATGGTGATTATAGCCCTTTAAAATCTAGTAATACATATTATTATCAAAATGTAGCAAGTGATGCTGATTATATTACACTTGCTTATGGTTTAAATGAATTATCAACACCACTAGGTGATAAAAATTCAAATGATAATACTACTATATGGGGTGCATATAATGAGATGCTTACTTGGTTAATCACTAATAGACCTAATGCAAAAATTGGTATTATTTCAAATGATAGTTGGATGTCAGTTACAATGCGAAACACATTAAAATCTATTGCCGAATATTATGGTATAGGATTTTTAGATTTAAAGGGTAAACAAACACCTTTATTAATTGGTGGTAAGTATTACGAAGATAGTGTTGATATTAATAGTGATATAGTCACATTAAGAACTAATCAATATAGAATATCAAACACTAATTCACACCCAAACGAATTAGGACAATATGTTCGTTCAACTATTATTGAAAATTGGTTAAAAACTATATAAGAATGTGATTATATGAAATTAATATTATATAATAATTTTAAAGATATAAAAATAATTAATTTATTATAAAATTTAGGAAAAACAACAAATGGGTGAATATGATGCTTATTGTGAACGTGCAAAGGCATACGCAAAAGAGATTCTAGGGTTAGAATAAGGGGTGATATTATGCAATATTTCTTTATTGCTTTAGGTATTGAAATATTATATGTGTCTATACTAATTCTTGCCGATATGGAAGAAAATAAAAACAAGCATTGACTATATACAAGAGTATGTTATAATTAAATTGGTTAGGACATAACCAATACATTGTTCCCTAATATGTATAATGCTTGACAAGAGAAAGGGTAAGTAGAAATACTTGCCTTTTTTCTTTATTGTGCTATAATATAAGTGTCACAGGAGAATTTATATTTTAAATGAATATGATGAGGGTGTTCCCTCGAAAAGACACGTTCGGGAAAACGTGCCTTTTTACTTTTTATGCAAATTATTCTTTCGTGAAATGTATTTTTTATGCACTTTTTGATAAACTTTTTTCAACATATGCAAAAAAGAGCCTATTTCTAGGCTCTAACAAGTAATTATGGAATGTTGGAGAGAGCATTACTTGTTATCTTAATTATACAAGAAATAATTGTTTTTTACAATTACATAGATTATAATTAAATCAAAGGAGTGTGGTATTAGTGTTATTTAACATTAAAGAAAAGAAAGTGAAGAATACTACAACTTGTCTTAATTGCAAATTCTATGATAAACAAAAGCACAAGTGTAGTGGTATTGGTAAGGTTTGCTTCGAGTATGATGAAAAAACTCAAACATTAATTGACCCAATTACACAAATGCCATTAAAATTAGAAAGGTAGGTATTAAATATGTTTTTAGGAATTTTAGAGAATATTCAAGCACTATGGGATAAGGTTGCACCTTATTTTGCAGGTATCACTATCGGTGGTATCGTATCTTGTTTATTTTATGCTTTCTTTAGTGGTAGCATAAAGAAGTTTATCAACAAAATATCTATTGGTGATATGATAGACAAAACTGTTGATGAAAGTATGGAGAAAATCAAAACTGTCACTATCTCTATGGAATTACAACCTTTAGTAGCACAAGAGTTAGAAAAAATTATCACTAAAGTAGAAGAAAGCAATCAAAAGGCTTACAACAAGGTTATTGAGAGCAACGCTAAATTAATCGAGTGCTTCGGTAAACTTGCATCTTACTTCGATAGCTCTATTGCTGTGCCACAAGAAATTAAAGATGATCTACACCTTGCTATTGATGATGCAAAGAATAATATTCAACCACCAAAGGAAGAAATTATTATTAAGCCTATCATAGTAGAAGATAAGAAAACAAAGAAAAAAGAAACTACTACAATAAATGTTAGGTAGGTGATAATATGTCAAACAAGACTAAATATTTTGCATTTAGTGTATTAGATTTTGGCTTAACATTTGGTGGTAGTATAGCAATTATTGTTTTCAATTTCATTAGTGAGAACACATATAAATATAAAATCACATTAGGTGGTATTATATTAATTATCGGTTTATTGTTTACGGCAAAGGCTATTTTTGAAAAGCATTATAGAGATAAACTAGATATGCTTTTACAACAACTTGCTAAATCAGATAATACTGATGTTAAAAATGGTATTAGTGAAAAGATAGATAAACTAAAGATGGAACAAAACATCTATTCAAGAGTTATGCTTATGCTACCATTTGCTAGTATCTATGCAGTCACTTACTTTGGTGAAGTTGAATTACACACTTTAAATGGTTGTATTGGCTTTATATTGGCTTTTATCGGTGGTGGTAGTGTATTTAATATACTAAAGAAACCTGCATATGAAAAATGGCAATATGATAAAATTGTAAAAAAATATACTAAATAATATGGAGAGAGTAAAATGGAAAAGCAAATTAAAAATAGTAAAGGTTTAGTTATTCGTATTAGAACTATTACACTAACTATACTTGTTGTTTGTGTATTAGCATTATATCTATTAGTGCAAACTTATTTTAGAGATGAAATATCGTGGATTGATTTCATCATCTTAACAAGCGTGACTATCATTATACATTTTGTTTACTTCCCAGATGGTGAATTAAACGGACAAAGAGATAATAGATATATTCTCAATAATAAAGCGTATAATGAGAAAGCCGAGTTAATAAACTCTAAAAGACAAATATTTAATCTAAATGAATATTGTAAGGTTGACTTTGATATGAGAAAGAAATCTTATGTTGAAACTCATTGTGGTTATTTAGAGATTACACCAGAGATATTAGAATATTTTAGAAATAACTATGGTGTTAAAGATTTAAAGAAAAGTGAATACTTTTATACAAGTATTAAACAAGATAAGAAATATTTTCTATCTAAATATAAGAGAAAAGTATTATCTAAATTATTATTCAAAGAATTACCGATAGGCTATAACTACCCAGACACAATTTTAAGTGCTAAAGAAACTGATTCAAGTAAAGCCATTGTAGATGAGAGTATTAAATTTAAGTATATAACAAATACTACAAAGATTATTACTGCAATAATTATTGGTTTAGTGTTAGCATATATTGGCTTATCTAAAAAAGATGAATTTGGAATAGCCGACTTATGTAAAATGCTTATGTATCTTACATCTATTGTGGCTACGGCAGTCTTTTCTTATTCTAGTGGTGAGAAATCTATGAAAGTATATAAAACTGATTTCTACATAGCTCTATCTAATTTTATCGAGAGATTTTTCGTATGGTTGTTAGAAGATAAGCATATTGATATTACTAACTATGTTTATGTAAAGCCTAAAGAAGAAAATGAAGAACTCTTGAAAATAGAACATACTGATGTATAATATAAGTGAGGTGCAATAGGTTTAATATCTTTTATCCTAGATTATTCACACTTCCCTATTGCATTCTTAATCCAAATTTTTTATTACATCTTCTTCGTGAAAACCCTAGTATCTCCTATTTGCTAGGGTTTTTCTATTACCCATAATTATACCTACTACATATAAAAACTCAATAAAGACTATTCTATGGCTCTTATAATTGATATTAAACACTTATAAGATACTACAATTTAATAAAAATATTCAAAAACATATTTTCTTATAATTTTCACATATTCTTCACACAATTTAGGTTTAAGATATAAGTGTCAAATAAAGGAAACGAGGTAAAGGAAAATGACAAAAGAAGAACAAATTAAGTATTTCAAAGAAAAATATGGTATTAATAATATCTATGAGGTTAAGGCTGAAAAAGATAATACCACACTTGTAAGAGAAGATTTAGTGTATGATGGTTTAAATGATATGGATGGTAATATCAATACTGAACCATTCTCACCAAAGCCACATACTGCAATTTTAATTAGTGGTAAGAAGCCACAAGGACAATAAGGAGAAGATAATATGAAAACTAGATATGAAAAAGCAGAAATCAGCCTATACAAAATGTGGTTGTTTAGAAATGAAGAAATAAAGAACGGTCAAAAAAGTTCAATGTATGCTATAAGAGATGCAAGATTAAGTGGTGCTATTGATTTATTAAATGCACTAGGTTATAAAGTATTCTTTAACCCACTTGCTGAAAACCTAAATCCATTTACAGTTTACAAAGGAGAATAATTATGAATACAAGACAATATGAGTTATACAAGTTTCTAAAGAATAATTATGCAGATGGTAAATACATTAGCAAGAAAGAAATATGTGATGGTTTACCACAATTCTATGCTTATGATGAAAACACTAATAGACACAATGTTGATATTGAACAAGACATTAGAGTAATTAATGATTGGGAGAATATGCAAAAGTGTATTGTATCTAACAAGCGTGGGTATAAAATTGGTAATGAAGAAGAATGTAATGAATACTTACATAGAAGATTTAATAGTATCTTTAAATCTCTTAAATCACTACACAACATTAAAAAGAGATTAGAACAAAACGGACAATTTAGATTAGTTTTTGGTAAAGAAAGAGAAATTATGGAGTGCTTTATCAATGGCACAAACAAAACCGATTAAGTTAGTTGAATGTGCTTTTGGTGATGTTGCTAAAATCACTAGATGTTTAGGTTATTGTAAAAAGCACAAATGTTATCTTACCAAAAAGAATATTGAAAATATGAATTGTCTTAAAAAAGGGTGCTTTCATTTTGTTAAGTTAGAAAATCAATATTGGAATGAACTTGAGAAAAAGCAAAATGAAAAGAATAAACGTAAAGAGAACAGGAGAAATGTTTTAAATGGAAATTAAAGATAAAACATTTGATTATCCATATTTCAGTCAAACTGTTGAAATATACAATTTTCTTACTACTGAATATCCTAGCCAGAATGTATATTTCAGCAAATACCTAGATATGCCTAGCGTATGTATGAAAACTAATAATAGAATATTAGAATTTTATGTAGCTGAAAACTCTATGTATGATAATCAAGTGTGGTTATATAGTGATTATACAAATAATGACAAGGAGAGTGGTGGTGGCTATGGTAGATTAATAGTTGATTTAAAACAACAAGTAAAAGAGTTTATAGATAGTTATGCCGAATTAAATAAAGGTATGAAACAAATGACTATCTTTGATTATTAAAAATAAAAAATAAAAGGAGAAAAATTATGAACAGAACAAGATTAGAAAAAATGGAACAAAAAATTGAAAAGGAAATTGATATTTTAACTGACCCTAATTTATCAAGAGAAGAAAAGAAAGAGCAAATCGCAATTTCAAACGCTATATTTAAAGGTGTTAGCGTAATTGTGTCAGCAGAAGCAGTTGTAGAAAAATATAGAGCAACAAAAAATGATATGAGAGAAACAGATAGACTTATTAAGAAATACAAAACCGATATGGTAGATGATAATGAGTAGAAAATACACGCAAGAACAATTAGATTTTATTGTAGAATCTATTGTAGACAAGGAAATGACCTATTTAGAGATACTACCTATTTTCAACAAGAAATTTAATGAAAATAAAACACTAGGTAATTTACAAAATTTAGGATGGAGATTAGGAATTAAAGTTATAAAACATAAAGTGCTAAATTTTAATTATGAAAAAAGTAATCCTAGAAATGTCAGCATTAATTATCATTTCAAAAATCAAGCACCTATTGGAACTATAATAACTAGAAAACGTAATGGTGAAATAAGACAACTCATTAAAATTAAAATGATACCAAAAGAACTATATGGTAGTGGCAAAGATTTTAGAGCAGACACTAGATTTTGGTATTCATATCCTAAATGGATTTATGAACATCATTATAATGTTAAATTAAAACCTAATGAATATATTTTTCATATAGATGGAAATTATTTAAACAACGAAATATCTAATTTAATATGCTTGAAAACAAGTGCGATAGGTTTTATGGGTAAAAAAGGTTTTCTTGATTCAACTACTGATATTAGAAGAATAGGTTTTAAGTTGTGTAAACTCAATGAGATAACAAAAGAGGAAATAAAATGAAATTAGGTAAATATGAAATAGACAACGTATACAACGAGGATTGCTACGAAGCAATAAAGAATATGCCAGATAAGAGCATTGATTTAGTGTATATAGATCCACCATATCAATTTTGTCAAGGCGGTAAAGGACATAGTGAAATAGCCGATAGAAAAGATAAGAACAAAGGTGAGATATATTCACTAGATACCGATATCACTAAAAGAAAAATTGGAACAGGTTATTCAAGTGGTGGTGGTTGTTTTGGAACAAAGAAAAAAAATTATCATAGTGAAATTAATCTAACTGATATGAATATAACACCACAAAGAAAAGAATATTTAGAATATGTAGAAAAATATGGCAAAGATGAAGAAAGCGAAAGATTAAGAATTAAAGCTAACGCTGTCGATAACAAAGAAAACACTTATTTTATATCAAAAGGTTTTTCTAATGATATTTTAGATGAGCTATGTAGAGTTATGAAACGTATATATATATATATATGGTGCAATAAAGAGCAATTAAGACAAATTATTGATTACTTTGATGATAAAGGTTGCAACATAGATTTACTTACTTGGCACAAAACAAATCCTATACCCACTTGCAATAACACATATTTAAGTGATACTGAATATTTAGTTATGGCTAGAGAAAGTGGTTGTAGGATCTACGGAAGTGTAGAAACTAAACACAAGTATTATGTTAGCAAATGTAATGTAGATGACAAAGATTTATATAACCACCCAACGATTAAGCCTTTAGAGTTTGTAAAGAATCACATTATAAATTCAACTAACGAGGGTGACATAGTGCTAGATTGCTTTTGTGGTAGTGGCACGACATTAGTAGCAGCTAAAGAATTAAATCGACATTATTTAGGGTTTGAAATAAATCCAGAGTATTACAAAATTGCAGTAGATAGACTTAATGGTTTATCACAAAAAGATAGAAAGCGTAAAGATTTAGGAATACTAGATATGTTTGATTTTGGTGTTGTAATAGATGATAAGAAATGATATAATTAAATTGTAATTGAGAGAGATTACATATAGTTGGTAGTATTGGCAGGTGCTATCAATAGTAAACTGAATATTACCAACTCGATTAAGCATCTACTTTATACAACTGCCATTGTATAGGGTAGGTGCTTTTAATTTTACTAAAAGGAGAAAAGTATGAAAGACATTAACAAATTGAAAAATTATAGGTTGAAATATAAAAGATATTATGGAATAGAGTTTAGTAGTGATTATTCTATACATCATATAGATTTAAACCATAACAATAACGATATAAATAACTTACTTTTGCTACCAAAAGAATTACATAATAGATACCACTTTTATTTAAGTATGTTAACAAATTTTAAAATAGAAGAACTATTTAAAATAACAAGTAATATTATTTGTAATAACACTTATTATACAAATATTTTAGAAGATTTTATACCTGTGATAAAAGAATGTAAAAAGTGGTGTGATTATAAAATGTATTTAGATGGTTATTTACCTAATATTCATAATATAAAATTGGAGGATTTATTATAATGGAACAAGTAATTGAAACTGATGTTGTGTTAGATGATATAGCTGATAATTTATTAGTTGTAAACAAACAAACAATAGAAACACTTTACAAATTAGAAAATGGTGCTGAATGTGTAGCGTTATATGTTTTCTATTATAAAACTGCAAAGTGGCAAAAAACTAATTGTATAAAAGCAAATGATGAATACATTAAAAAATGTCTTGGTTGGGGTTATGATAAAATCCGTAAGACTAAAAGTATTTTAAAAGAAAATGGTTTAATCACATTAGTGCAAGGAAGAAAAGATAATAAGATTACAAGTTGGTATGTTAGATTATCTTATATCGTGCCTAAAAACGAGGTAGAAAGCAACAAGTTGGAAATCCTAGAAGTAGGAAATCCTACTAGTAGTAAACAAGAGATAGATGCTTTAAAAATAACAATTAAAATGCTTGAAGATAATATAGATATGCTTAAAAAAGAAAATATATTATTAAAAGAGAAACTAGACAAACCTAAATCTACTAAAGAAAATGAAAAAAACACTAAACATAAATATGGTGAATATGGTAGAGTGCTTTTAACTGATGAGCAATATAAAAAACTAGTAGAAGAATATGATAAAGCATTTATAGATGATGTTATTGCTAAAGTAGATGCTTATGTAGAAAGTAATAATAACAAGAATTGCTACAAGAACTTTTATGCAGTAATTAAGAATGCTATTAATGGTAAATGGTTTAATATTAGAGAATATACAAAGCCTAAACCAATTACTACTTTAGAAGATAATAATCCAGAAGAACAAGAACACATCACTATTAGAGCAAAAAATTATTTTGAAAATCTTTATAATACTGATAGAGATAAATATTATAATGAGTTAGGAAAGCTACAACTTAAAAATCCTACTCTAGCAAGGTATGTTGTTAATCAAGTAGAAAATGGTGGATTCGAGGAGTTGTAATATGAAAGTAATTGATTTTGCTAAATTCAGTCCACTTGCTAGACACTTATTAGAATTAGAATTAAAAATAGTGTTTACAGGTAGAAGTCAATATTATATGGGTAGAAGTAATGGAAAGCAACAAGCATTAAAAGAGATAGAAGAACTAAAGAAAACACTTAAAGGTGCTTGTATTAAAGGAATAATTATTGAGGAGATGGAAAAGAATGGTGATAACAAAGAATAAGCTAACAATAGAATTAGAGAATGATGAAATACAAACATTTAATGATGTAATATTATTTGCACTAGATTTAGATGCTAAAGAAAATTGTATGACTGAATGGGAAAGAAAAATGGCTAAAGAATTAGCTGATGCAAGTGATAAGCATATTGATTATAAATAAATTTTAAAAAAAGTTTATATTCACATAATTCTCACATATTTATATATTATAATATAAGAGAATTAAGAGTTGCTAGTCGCCTTAATTTATATTAAATAGAAAGGTTGGTATCTCCATAAAAATATTTTTAGACTAGCATAACCTAATCTTTACCTAGTAATTAGGACTACACGATAGTCATATCTAACAGAAAAGTAAAATAGATCGTGCCAAAGTGGTAAGCAGTTGGTAAATATAGAATGATACGCTTTTATAATACTACGATAGCTTAAATCTTACCTAATAAGCAAATAGGAGAAGAATATGAAAAGAACATTAGAAGAAGTAAAAGGATTAATCAAACAAAAAATTGAGAATGCACAAAATGATATTGTTCACGAAATGAATAGACAATACCCTAGCCATAAGAAAATGTTAAGACTACAAGGCGAAGTAGAAGCCTATCAAGATGTATTAATTCTACTAGAAACGAGTGAGTTATGATATGGTTGTGGGTTGGTATAGGTTTAGTAGCACTATCAATATGTGTGATGTTGTATATTTGTATTAGAGCAGGAGATGTAGATGATGAATAAAGAATTAGAGTGTTTAGAGTTATTAAAGAAGTTTTTTAAAGATGAATATACATTTAAAAAGATAATGCAAATAATGGTTGATGGTGTATTCTATGATGATAGAGGAGAAAGATATGAAACTCCATCATTATACTACGACAATGGCTTGTGTATAATTGATGTTGATACAGGTGGTTGTGGTGTTGGTATAGAGAATTATGGTAAAGCATTTGCAAGAGAGTTTGAAGAAATCGAGAGGTAAAATAAGATGAAACAATTAATCATTTCAAATTATGATTGTGAGTATGATTTTAGTTATGTTGTTATTGATAATTTAACTGAAATTGAAAGAGGAAATAATAGTAAACAATTAAGAAAATATGGTTTATATGATGATGAGTGGTATTGTTTTGATGATACTTTCATTGATTTTAATAATAATGAAAAGATACAGGAATTTGATATGATAATCGTTTGTGATAAGGGTTTCATAAAAATTTATAACCATTATTGTGATATAGAAAAATAGAGGCTGAAAAATATGAATAAATTAACTAAAGAAGAAAAAGATTACATACTATCTTTAATTGATAGAAACACCGAAGCAATATCTCATTTAGAGGGTGCTATTAGTGATGATGGGATGGATTTATGAAATCTATGATATGGCTAATTCAATTAGAGAAAAATTTAAAAAGGATGAGGTTTAATTAATATGAATAAATACATAAGAACAAAAGATGGAATTTATGAGATAGAAAGTGATTACTTAAATAACAAAGGTGTTAGGGTTGGCTATAATGTTGTAGGACAAGAAGAAGTTGTTTTAATAGAAAATAATAACATTATACAAGCCGACACAATAGAAGAATTGTGTGATGGTTATTACTTATACAATGGCTATGATGATAAATTTAATCCTGATAGAATTTATACTACCGATGAAAAAACAAAGGCATTAGATGATTGTAAAGATTTAGCATTTCACATTGATTTAATGTGTAAGGGTAGATATATTTGTGAATTACGAGCATTCATTGAAACCGATAAAGGTTTGATATTTATTGGTAAATTTAATGAAAATGGAAAGTTGGTGTTGATATGAATAAATATATAGTTAAGGTCAATACAACTGAAAATACAATATTCATAACTTTAAAAGCAAAGGACTCTCAAGATTTAGAGTATAGAATAGCAAAAGAGTTAATAGATATATTTGGCAGTTTAGATGAAATAAATAGCATAGAATACGAACAAGTTAAAAGATTTACTTTCAGCAAAAAAGAGTGTCATTGGTTTGTTGGAGATACCTACGTTGGTGGTGCTTGTTTACAAGAAATATATGATGAGGTAGAAGAAAATGACAACAATATATAATTGGTTTTTTGCATTATTAGTTGTGTTTGCAATATTTGGTTTATTATCAATTCTGGTTATTATTTATTTTTTAGTGATAGAGCCTATTAGAGAAATGGCTTGTAATTATAAAAGGTATAAAAAATTCTATATTGAGGAACACGAAAAAATAGGAATTGAGGAATTATTAAAACAAACAAAAGATGATGAGGTAGAAGAAGATGTTAGATAAAATATTAACAAAGATTACAGGAATAACATTAGTTGTGTTATCGGCAGCTATGATTTACTTTGCAATATATTTTTGGTGTCGAGATGAAACTGCAATAATTGCTTTAACAAGTTTTTATGTAGCACTTGTTATGTCAGTTGTAATTGGCATTATAGGACTTACATTTATAGCAGGTAAAAAGGACAAGAGTGAGTGAAATGGCAAAGAAAATCGGTGATTTAACTTTAAAAGAATTTAAAAAAATTAAAGAAAGATGCAGCAATTATAAAAATTGTAAAGAATGCGAAGAAAAAGATAAACTATGTTGTATGTTGTGTGATTACAAAAGCGATTTTGATGTCGATTTTTTAGAACAAGAAATTGAGGTAGAAGAAGATGAGTAAAGAATTATTTTCTATAATTCAAGAAGATGGGCATTGTAATATTGATTTTAAAGTAGCACTTAATCAACTTACTAGAGAAGAATTTAATCAAGTAGTTAAGATGACTTATTATGCTTTAAAGACATTAGAGGAAAATGTAATAAATAATGAAATAAATAATGAGGTGAAACCTAATGAGTAAAGAATATTTAGAAGCGTTAGAAGAATTAAAACATTGGAAAGAAACAAATAATGAAAATGGTGTTGTATGGCTACCCTTATTTGCAGTTGAAGATATTGAAAATGCATTACTTGAATTAAAAGCAATTAAGGAAGCAAAGCCGAGTGAAGCGTTGGAAAATTTAATTGAAACAATTAGAATGTTTGGTGAAAATCAAATAGGTTTAGATAAATTTGAAGAAAGATATAAAATTATTAAACAAGCCTTACTAAAATCACAAGAGCAAGAAAAGGTGCTTGAGATTATTAAAACAAAAAGAGTTATAATTGCTTGGTTTGAAGATACTTATTTGACATTAAATGAATATAACGCAAAATGTGAATTTGGTTATGAACTTACCGAAGAAGAATTTGAGTTGTTAAAGGCTTATTTTGAAAAAAATATTCAAAAGTGATGGTTAAGGAGTGAAAAATGAAAATATTTTTTGCAACAAGTAACCCTCCACATATTACTGAAAAAGATACAAGAATCTGGCGTAGAATAAAAAGATTAAAAGAAAATACAGATAATAAGGAAAGAGGATGTATTAGAAATGAGAAAGAAAAAAATTATAGAGAAACCAAGTCTTGAAATGGTTGAAACTAACGGAGATATTAAACTAGAATATAAAGGGTGGCTTATAATGGCTATCGTTAATCCACAGGGGATTATTGAGGGAAAAGTAAGTGTTATGATACAAAATAAAAAACTAGGAATAGCACAACTTATATATAGGACTTGTCATATTGAAGATGTATATCGTGAAAGGAATATGGGTTCGTTGTTAAATCCAAAAATTGAAATAGAACACACAAAGAAATATAGAGAGTTTGAAACCATACAAGAGTTAATGATTGAAGCCAAAGATATTGTTGATTTCTTTGAACTATTAAAGGAGTCAGTTTTAAAGGAAACAAAAATTGTGGAATTATCTATTGGCTTTGGAAAAGTTGAAGTAAAAAAAGATAGGAGTAAATAATATGAAACTATTATTATATTGTTCAAAGGCAAAGCCTTATTTATATCCACATTTTAATAATTTATATTTTACAAAAAATAAAGATTTTGGGAATGTAAAACTTAACGGCAAAATCGTTGCAGAATGCGATTTTGAGGTTGAGGAAATAGAATACAGTTTAATAGTTGCTGACAATAAGCCATACCACTATTACGAGCCACAAAATACATTTGTAGATAAATTTTATGAGAAAAGTTGCTTAAATCATCAACAAGTAGAGGAGTATCTAGGGTATAAAAATGGTTATGCAATCCACATCAAGAACTTACATATATTTGATAAGCCTAGAGATTTAGACTTTTATTCGAGCAATTATTTCTATTTTAAAGGAGTCGAAAAAGCACCACAAAATATGATGAAAGTTTGGGAAGATAGAGAAAATCCATTTGTTTTAATTAGTATAAAACCTGAATGGTTATGCAAAATCTTAAATGGTGAAAAGACAATAGAGGTTAGAAAAAAAGTTTTAAAGGAGATGATTAAATGAAACCATTAGAATTTAAGATAGAAGAAAGATACACAGATGATAATGTTAAATACTATCAAATTGTATTTTTCTATGAAGATGGAACAACTGATAACTTTTGTATAGGCTTTTATTTACCTAAAGGTTTTGAATTGAATAGACACTATTCAATAGCCGACATCTATGGCTATAAGGTTGTTGATGATAGAGAGGGGTTGTAATATGAGTAGAAAAATAATGGTTGAGGTAACCGAAGAAGAATTAAAAGAACTAGATAGAGAAAAAACATTAGATGATATAGTTGAAGAATTACTCAATTATCTTAATACACAAAATAGTGTTAAAACAAATGTAGGATATGATGATATTAGTTGTCGCCAAAAATTAACTAAATTTTATGAAACACCTAATAGAGAGATATTATTTGTTATAGATAATTATGGTGTAATTAATATTAGAATAGAAAGAAAGCCTAATGAAGTGAGGTTGAAGAAAAATGAATGAATGTAAATTGATATGCTATGCAAAACAAGATGTAGATTACACACAATTTGGTTTTAGAAAAAATGAAAAAGAATGGGCATATTGGTATAACAACACTAAACGTATGTATTTCAACACTAAAGATTATAGAGTTTACTTTAATTGTATGACAACACAAGTGCTAAAGGTATTCTATGATTTATCGGTTGCAGGTGCTATTAGGTTTGAAGAATATAAAAGTGAGCATAGAATGTTTTTAAGTGATGAAGAATACAAGGCTATTCAAGAAATGAGGAAAGCAAATGAAAGATGATAAGTTAAGTAGATCAATTCAGCGTATAGAGAAATCACATAAGATTTCAATGTCTTGTTTAGGAGTAGAAGATGATACCTTAACAAGAGAAGCAATAGATTATGTAAAAGTCAAAATGGAACGTTTAGAGAGATTAGAAAACTATTTAGATAAATGGAATAAGCAATTAAGCATAGATGGAGTAAATAGTAAATCAATGGTAGCAAATGATATACAACATTTAATCAAGGAGAGAAATAATGAATAAGATAGATTTCAAAGTAATGGGTAAGATAGTAGGTAAGCAAAGACCTAGAGCAACATCATATGGTGGTAGAGCTCATATATATACACCAAAAGAAACAATGAATTACGAGAGCCTAGTTAGATTTAGTTTTTTAGAGAAATACCCTAATCATATACCATACTCTAATGAAAGTGCCTTAAAAGTGCATCTAACGGCTTTTAAATCAATACCAAAGGCTTTCAGTAAGAAGAAAAGACAACTTGCATTAGATGGAATGATAAGACCAAAGACAAAACCAGATTTAGATAACATAGCAAAATCGGTTTTAGATGGTTTGAATCAAGTAGCATTTGTAGATGATAAATGTGTAGTAGATTTACATATAGAGCAATACTACCATCAAGTAGAATTTGTGTTAGTGGAAATAGAAGAAATAAAAAATGTATAAAATAGTTGACAAGTATATTTATAGTTTGATATAATAAAGGTGCATTAAGCAGAAAGGACAAAAAGATATGTTAGAAGTTAAAGAATTATTAAAATTAAGTGTAGAAGAAAGAGAGGTAGCAATTTACAATGAGTTGCGAAAAATTGATTGTAGTGAACACATTGAGAAGTTAAATCAAAACAACATACAATTAAGTTATTTAAGTTGGAGTTGGGCGTTAGATACAATACAACAATTATTACCAATATCATATAAGATTAAGCAATTCGTAGATGGCAACGGAAACAATGTGCCATACCAATTTGATAAATCAACAGGTTATATGGTATTTACCGAAGTGACAATTTTAGGAATTACAAAGTCAATGTGGCTACCTGTAATGGATGCTGCAAACAAAGCTATGAAAGATGAGCCATATTCATACAAGACAAAATTTAGTGGAGATAAATGGGTGCAAGCTGCCACAATGTTTGATGTAAACAAAACAATAATGAGATGTCTTGTAAAGAACTTATCCGTATTTGGATTAGGCTTATACATTTATGCAGGAGAAGATTTACCACCAAAAGAAAAGGAATATATCACACCAGAGCAAAAACAAGCCTTTAAAGAATTAGGAGTAAAGGTAGAGGGAGTGCTTAATACATATGGAGTATCTAGTATAGATTTATTAGAGAAAGAACAAGCACAATATGTAATTGATAGTAAGAAAGCATATTTAGAAAAGCAAAAGGCAAAGGGTGAAGTAAATGGCAATACTAATAAATAATGATTATCGTATTAGAAAGATAGACAGTAAGAATATTACATTTGAGCAACTAACTGAAATCAAAAAGAAGAATGGCTCAACAACAAAAGAATGGGTGCAGGTTGGGGGTTATTACCCTAACCTTGACCAAACTTGTAAAGCATTAAAAGATTACATAGTAAATCAAAATGTAGATACTTGCACTAACGTATATGAGTTAATAGAATTACTTACTGATATACAAGCAAAGTATCTAGCAATAACATTTAAGGTAGAGGAATAAATATGCAAATAGAATTTAATGAGAAAGACCATATCTATATCATAGATGGTGATGTCGCATCAACAAGTGTGACAAAGTTATTAGCAAAACACAAACTAACAAATGATTATTCTGGTGTAGATAAAAAGGTATTAGAAAATAAAGCAAACTATGGCACAACAATACA
>Ga0247610_10000834_pt1 | contig 41093 bp, 49 predicted proteins | sample 174DNAGHGhighgp2_FD_193483 | JGI IMG/M metagenome (GOLD analysis project Ga0247610, IMG submission 193483) | Sheep rumen microbial communities from Palmerston North, Manawatu-Wanganui, New Zealand - 1742 DNA GHGhigh gp2 | ecosystem: Host-associated > Mammals > Digestive system > Stomach > Rumen...
TTCGACCGTGGAATCGGGGTGATAGCCTACAACATCGACCAGAACAAGAACTTCGCCACGGGTGACGGCAAGGCGGGCAAGCCAGCGATGTGCCAAGCCTGGGAGGAGATGTATCCGCAATGGTTTCCCGAGGAGTTCAAGGGAAACTACGACTCCCCAGTGAACGATATCGCCGACGCATTCTGGCTGTGCGAAGTCCTCAGGTGCCACATCATGTACGACCGTGGCTACGAACTGGATGCCACCACCAAGGGCCTCCTGGAATTTTCCACCAGCAGTAAGTACGGGAGCCTCGTGGAAACACTTATGGAAATCAAGGGATAATGAACTTATTTCGCACGTTTAAATTTATCCCAGCGGTTTACGAAATGGTCGCCCTCTTTTACCCACTCCCTTCCTAGCCTGAGCTCGTCATCGGTCATCTCGCCTATGCGGAAGTCATTGAAGTTGTTGTAAGTTTCTGGGTGGTCTTCTCGAGCGTCACGATACAGCTTGGCATATACTTCGTCGTTCTGCACGTTATCCCAGCGTTCTTTTCTCTTGGAATCACGCATCGACGGGCTCATGGACCATTCTGGGTCAGTGTTCTTTGTTTTGCCTGCGTATGAAGCAACCTTAACCACAAAGTACTCTACTTTAACCCAGGGGGTTCCGTAACGGTCGAATAAGGAATACGTGCCCACTATGGTCGGACTGTTTTCAATTATTGTTACCTCGCCGTCCTCGGACAACCTCTCCGCTATGTCACGCTGTTCCTTCATGATGTCAAAGGCATAGTCACGCTCGACATTGGATGCCCACCGCCCCACACCTCTAACCTGACCCAGCAACTCTTCATTGCTCATGGCAGCCAGATTCTTTGCCTTATTTATGTATTCTTCAAGATTCACATAGCGTGCTCGGTCTTCCAGTTGGATATAGAATACGTTATAGAGGCTATGGTCTACCGTAAGTGGCCGCCCGTTGGAATCGTATATCGACTCCATCAATGAATCCCCGAAACATGCATTGTATAGAGCCTTGACGGCTTCCATCAGCAAGGCGTCTCCTCTGTCGGTAAAAAGTTTGTCTAGGCTGTCTGCAAACAATTTATGGTTTGGGCTCATAATAATAGTCGGGAAACTTTCGATTATAGTTTATCAAACAGAAAAGCCGTTTGAAACTCGGTTCAAACGGCTTTCTCACATTTAGGAATTACTAGATGTTCACACGGTCGTCCAGTTCATTCTTCTTGGCTGGGTTCCATACATCGAAAATCGACTTTGCAGGAGAACCAGTCAGGTAGCCCGTGATTCTCCTTACACGGATGATGTACTTTTCCAACATATTGCCGCACTTCGGACAACGGCCATTGATTACACCATGGAATCCACACGGTTTTCCATTAGGCTGCGGAGCGATGCATGTATCCGAATCCATCGTCACAGTGAAGTAGCCCATGCCACCTTCATACATGGCGTTCATGGCCTTTTCCACACCTTCGAGGTTCTTGCTGAGGTCGCCATCCATCTTGTGATAGAAGATGTGGCCAGCGTTGGTAATCTTGTGGAACGGAGCTTCCCACTTGATTTTGTTTGCAAGAGTGGTCTTCATTGCGAACGGGAGCATGTGCGAGTTGGTCAGGTAGCCCTTACCCCACATGCGATAGCCAAATTCGGTCCAGTACTTGACTCCGAGCTTCTGTGCCGTAATCGAGTCGATTAGACCCCACTTGTCGTTGATGAGGATTTCGTAACTGTTGATGAACTTGGCCTTGTTTTCGAGAAGGTCGGCGTACTTAACCTTAATTGTATTTCTCGTCGCATAATCCCTTACGGTGATTTCTTCGCCGAGGGTTTCAGCATCAACGCTTTCCTTAGTGAAAGCGTCAGCTTCGATAGACGGGTTCTTGACGAACTGACGCATGTCGATGTTGCAGAACCTTCCGCAGACGGCTTCGGCAGGAGTTGCGAAGCAGGACCAGTTCATGTGGGTTTCCTTCTGGGTCTTGTCACAGAAGTCACGGATGCGCTTGACCATTTCGTAGCCGAGGTCGAACACTTCGTCGTCCTTACCCCAGGTCTTGCCCGTGAGAGCGAGAACGGCTTCGTAAACGCCGATGTAACCGATGGAGAGGGTTCCCTGACGGAGGACTTCGGCAACGGTATCGTGGATATCGTGAACCTTGTCATCGGACGTGAGGTAGAGGCCCTGCTGCATGGTGAACGGGTAGTTCTCGTAAGTCTTCTTGGCGATGACCTCGAAACGGTCTTCAAGGGACTTCCTTGCGAGAACCAGCATACGGTCGAGCTTTTCGTTGAAGAGCTTGATACGGTCGGCTTCGCTGGAAGCTTCGATACGGGCTTCGACAGCGAGCTTCGGGAGGTTCAGGGTATGGAACGCAAGGTTGCCACGGCCAACAGTCTGCTGCGGGCCGTTCACGTTGCCGAGAACCCTTGTACGGCATCCCATCGTGGAAACGGTGCTTTCAGGAATGAGACGTTGCAGACGGCCCTGGCAAATCTGCCAGTACTTGCCTTCGACACGGACTTCCCAACGAGGATAAATGTCGTTTTCGGAAGCGACTTCGCCATACTTGGCAACACGGTCGCCACCAATCTTCTTGACTAGGGTGTCATCGGTCAGCTTGAAATCGTCATTGTATTCGTAGCGGATATACGGGGCGTTGAACTCGTTGTCAACGGCGACGCCATTCGGGTAGAAGCGACGTGCGAGACATGCGATACCAGCTTTCTTCAAATCGTAGTTCGGGTCGTCGGGGAGATAGGTGACGCCCTTCATGTACTTGAAGATGAGAATCGGGAAGATTGCGGTAAGTCCGTCACCGAGACCAGCCATCTGGGCTGCGATAAGGTTGCTCGAAACGAGGCGTCCGCAACGGGAAGTGTCGAGACCGAAGTTCAGGCTGCTGAACGGAACCTGGTTTCCAGAACGGGACTGCAGAGAGTTGAGGTTGTGTACGAGGCCTTCCATCGCCTGGTAGGTATCGTCCTTGGTCTTGATGTAAGCCTGAACGACAGCCTTGCGGTCGTACTTTGCGACGACATCCTTGAACGGCATGTCGAGGCTGAGGCCGTCCTTTGCCATCTGGCTGCGGATAGCGTGGGCTTCCTTCTTGATTGCCTTCTCGATGTCGGCATTGTCGATGTCGTCGAAAGAGTCGAAACCAAGACTTCTTTCGGCCAGCACCTTGTCGGAAGCGAGAATCCAAGCAAGATTCTTCTTGAAGGACATGTCCACATAGGGGGCGAGTTCGAAATCGAGGTTTGCGGAAGCGATGCCGCCGAACTGCTGGTTAGATTGAAGCTGCAGGATTACGGCGGTGATAGATGCGGCAGACTGGATTGACTTGGGGGAACGGATAAAGCCAGTACCAGAGTCGAAACCCCTTTCCAGAAGCTTGCCGATTGGGGCAAAAAGACAGTTGAAAGTAAGGTCGTAAAGGTTCAGGTCATGGATGTGCATGTAGCCCTTGGTATGGAGCTCGGCGATGTTCCTATCCACGACATTGAGAAGGTTGTAAGTCTTATTGGTTTCAGATGCGATTTTTCCGTATGCACCTGCGGGGGTCGTTCCAGATTCATTGGCGTTGTCACGCAGGATGTTGGAACTCTTGAGGTCAGCAGCCTTGATTTCCTGAATGGTGCTGATAATCTTGCTCTTCGATTCACGCTTGCGGGTTCTTTCGGCACGGTAGAGGATGTACGCCTTGGCAACTTCCTTATACTTGTCCTTGGACATGAGTACATCTTCTACGATGTCCTGGATAGTCTCGACGCTAACCGTCGGCTTGTCCGTAGAGGCTTCAATCTTGTCACAAACCTTGTCGGTAAGATTTTCTAGTTCCTTCTTCCCGACCTGCATCTCCTTGTCGAGGAAGGCACTCGTGATTGCGTCAGAAATTTTAGTTGGATTAAATTTGGCACGTCGGCCATCTCTTTTAATTACGTACTTAATCATATAGATTCCTTAATGTGTGCTTGTAGTTTATAGTCGCTTTTCGGGAAGTTGCCACACAATTTTAGAGGTTTTTGCCGCTTTGGAAAATTTGTCGAATTTGGCTGTTTTTGGGCAATACCGAATAAAAACACCTAGTTAAATCTAACTAGATGTTCTTGTTTCTAACATGTCGGTCAGTCACCCAGACTCCCCTTTTCGAAGTACCCGTTCTTTGTCTTCATGTTGGCATACTTGATGGACATGATGCGGTCGTCGATTCTGGAGGAAAGCTCGGTCAGGAGCTTCTTGCCCGTGGTGTCCGAGAGATAGATGATGTCGTCGATGATGCCAGCGATATGGGCATGGGTGAAGTTGGCGTCAATGCACTTCTGCATGCAGGAGACAAACTTCTTGTTCGTCATACGGAACTCGGACGGCATCTGGCAGTCCGCCCTGACATATCTCTGGGTGATGACATCGAACACGCTTTCGAGCGTCTCTGGGTTCTTGATGTAGATAATCTTGTCGATGCGGCCGGGCCTTGACTTGATTGAGGAATGTACACGGGTCGGTTCGTTTACCGTCATGATTACGATTCCGTTGTAGGCCAGCTTGTCATCCTTGCAGTCCATGCATTCGATGAACGCAGTGGTTTTGTCCGACTTGGCAGTGAGGTCCAGTGCATCAATATCGTCAAAAACGCAGATTGACTTCGGGAAGTAGTGAAGAGTCTTGAACACTTCGTGAATAGCCGTGTAGGAACTGAGAGACGAGCTGTCAACCCAGAATACGGGCAGGTCGGTGAACTGTTCGAGCAGCTTCTGGATTGATTCCGTCTTTCCTGTACCAGGGTCGCCCATGAACATGTATCCACGACGCTTGCCGTGTTCGAGACATTTCTTCATTTCGGTAATGATGGCTTCCTTGTCGAAATTCCTGATATTGAAAGGAACCTTGCGGCGGGACGTCGCCCTGAGGTCGCCGTACGGGTCGAGCTTGACGAAGTTGTTTGCTATGTCAAGGCTATTGACGTAATTCTGCAATGCTACCATGAGCATCGAACGGTATACATCGAAGCAACCGTCGCCATTGTTTTCGAGATTGTCGACAATAGGGTAGTTCTTGCCTTCCATGTTCAGGGCGAACAGGAAAGTACCCTTCGTCGGGGTTGTCAGAATCTTACCCGAATTGTCGGTCGTGTTGAAATAAGAGCAATGGATGAAGATTTCCATGCCATTAGCATCTTTCACGTCGCCCGTGTATTCGAGGAGGTAGTTAACCGCCACATCATGACCGTTCGTCTTGGTCTTGGGCTCGTACTCCATCTTCTTGATTTTGAACGCACCGCTCTCTGAAATCTTCTTGACGTTCTCGGCGAATGTTCTCACAATGTCCGAGTTGATTCCGACATCATTGATGAACAGGTTGTCTACGCTCGGGGCGTGTACCCACTTCAAGATGTAGTCGTACTGGTTGCTTGCGATACGGGTTTCCTTTGTCAGGATGCTTTCCAGTCCAGACAGGAACTTGTTCGAGGCCATCGTGATTTGTCCGAGGTCTACAAGCTTACGGTACACAGTTCCCGTACGGGACGCCGCATGCAAGACGGTGAACAGGTCGTTCAGGTTGTCGTTAATCATCCCCTTGATGTTGCCGACATTGTCCCTAAATACGTGTGCGACCCATCTCAGTTTTTCACGCCATCCGAACTTCTTCCATTCGTCCGACGTTCTGAAATCTACTTTAATTACAGGCTTTGCTGTTGGTTGATTAGTACCCATACTCTCCTTCCGTGTCTTCTTCATCATCCTCTGGTTCGAAGTCTAGCGAAGGACGGTCTTCATACCCGTTTCCGCTCTCTTCGTTATCGTCGTCGACTCTACGCTGAATCTCCTTTACATACCCGTTCTTGAAGACCTTGTAGGTCATGTAGGCGGTCCTGCCTATGATATAGGCAATCAACCCTCCCATGAGAACACGGTAGATTTTAGCCAGCTTGGCTTCATCCCCAAAGAAATCCTTAAATACGCCCAAAATTCCAATAAAATTGGCCAGGCGATGGAGTTGTATCCTAATTTCTCTCATACTGTACCTGTAGTTTACCCTTAAGATACATTTTTTAGTGCCCATTCGGCAAGGGTCAAAATGCGGATTTTTTTCAAAATTGTGGCCACTACATAAACTTTATGGTGAGTAATGACCAAATATGAGGGTATTATGGCTAGAAAAGGAAGTCCAGGCGTGGCCATCAAGATTGAAGACCGTTCAGGTTATTCTTTCATTGACAACCCGTCCCTAATCGGCGGCGTTGTTGGCTACTCCCCTAAGGGCGAATTTAACAAAATCCTGAAAATCACCAATACGGCGAATCAGGATTCCATCCTCGGCCTCGGGTTCAACCAGGCCAAGTGGAACATGGGTATGTACGCTACCCGTGCCGTGCTTAACAACGGCGGCCACGTACACTTCGTTCGTCCCTACGGCGAACAGGTGGAAAAGACCGACGTTCGCAAGTCCGACTTGAAGTCTGACGCATTTGTCGTGTCTTTCGACCGCAGTGCTGCCAAGAGCGACTACTACGATAAGTCCCGTACCAGCGATGAAAACGATACCGACGTGATTCATACGTCCTTCGATATCCGTCACTTCGCCGCTACCCGCTATATCGCAGACGGTTTCTCTGGTTTCGGTGGTAAACGCAAGATTAACACCATCCAGGAGACCATCGCCGAGAACTCCAACGTGGACTTCCAGTTGACTGCTGGTGAAGAGTTCAATGAGGAAGGAAAGCCGTCTGACGTGCGTTCCGATACCAACATCGTGCTTTTCGCTCTCGTCAACAGCGACCCGACCGCTGCAAGGCGTGCTGCCGACAGGTACACCGCTACCGTCAAAAAAGACATTGGTGGGGAAAACAAGAGGCTCGTAACCCTCGTTTGTGACTCCATTCCTGCATTCAATGTGGGCGATGTAATCTACTTCCCTGCTTCTAACTTCGTTCAGAACGAGAAGGGAGTGTATGCGACGGTCAACAAGATTTTGGACACTCAGGTTGTCGCCGAGTACGAAACCGAGCTGGAGAACGTCCCGTCCATGGCATCCAAGACCGCATCGTTCTTCTGCAACAACGACGACGCTACGACTGGTGTTGACTACCTCGAAGTGAAGACGGCTGTCGCAAACCGTGCTGTAAAGAAGTACGGCGAAATGAGCTATGTCAAGAATGGCGACAGCGTTGACTTCTCCCAGGTAAAGATGGGTTCTGCAATCCTGTTGCGTGAACCTGATGCCAACGTCAAGATTACACGTATCATCGGTCTTCCGACGAAAGAATCGGTTAGCCTAAGCACTCTTGATGGAAGGACTTTCACCTTCAAGCCGTCCGCTGCCGTTCTGGAAGCAGGCGACACCATCAAGTTCGTTTACGATACGACAAAGAGTGTCACTGGTACGGTCGATACAGTCACTGTCGACGGTGAAGCAACCATTACGCTGGATGCCGATGTGGATAGTAGCGTAGCCGAATTCGATTCGTACGAAATCACTTCTGTTGGAAAGGATAGCTGCGACGCATCTGCAAAGATTGTTACGTTGAATGCAAATTCCAACCGTAGCAAGGTGTTGAACCCGGTTGACCTCACTAACGTCACCTGGAATTCTAGCACCCCGAACAAACTCGTTGCAACATTTGACCCTGATACGACAGAAGGCCATTCACCAGACGCTTACGCAAAGGCGTTCATGGATACAATCAATGGTGAAGACTCCGTGGTGGCAACATTCATTGTTGATGGGAAAACGACAACGGAAGAATACGTTGGCGTAAACGTGTCTGGACCGAAGGCTGTCGAAACTACGACAGAAACCAGTGTTACTAAGACGGTAGAATTTACTGTTACTTCGGTGACTGGTGGCGAAGAAGAGGACAAAACAGTTACGGCAACCGCACCTATCCCAGAAAATGCAAGTAATCCATCAGTGTCTGGTGCAACAATATCCAGCGACAACAACGTATGGACATTGACCTACACGGTTGCTGCTAGTGAAACTGCTCCGTCCGTGGGAGCTAAGGTCAATAAGTCAGTTACTTACACGGATACAACGACAACGACCCAGTACGTCGTTACGATTGTGTTCCCAGAAGACCTCATTGACGAGCCGTCCACATTGAAGACTCGTGGTATGGTTGATGTCGGAACGGTATCTGCCGATGACATCATCCAGCTCGACACCGAAGGCAAGAAGGAATACTACGTCACTGCCGTAACTGGCTCTGGCTCAGTGACCCTCACTGGGAAGAATGGTGAGGAAGTAGAAGGAAACACCTCTCTTGGTAACAAGATTATCAACCTCACTGCAACGACGAAGAATATCCTCGCTGCGTTCAACAAGGAAGGCTTTGCAATCAACACTTACCTTGGCAACAACGTCACCCAGATTACCGACCCTGCTGACAGGACCAAGTACAACACGACGACCACAATCGGCGTGCAAGTACCGTTCGGAACGGCAACACAGTATGGTATCGGAGACCTCGTTGCATTCGTCCGTCAGAAGACGAACAAGCAAGAAGAAGCAGACCCGTCGAAAATCTTCAAAAAGAACGATATCTACGTTGTCCAGAACATCAACACGTTCAAAGACATCGTGATACTCAGCCACATCGGAGATATCACCTTCGATGACACAGGAAAGGCACCGAAGTTCGGTGAGTACAGCGAATGGAAACTGGTCGACCTCACGGCATCCAATGCAAACATCTGGGTGGCTGGCAAGGATGGCCTGACATTCAATATGCTCGGTGCATACGACCTGACGGTTCCGTCTAGCATACAGGAAGAAGACTTCATCGTTCCTGGCGAATATGAGGAAGGTGAAAATTATACCGACTTGCTCGACTTCGAATACTCGACCTACAACGGTGGCGTGATGCAGCGTACCGACAAGCTCCTCGTGAGCGACGAAATCGGTGCTTCGTTCAACGCAATGGGTCTCGCATCCGTCAAGTACGAAGATGTGAACTTCAACGGCGTTGCAAAGCAGGTGTATGTGCTTTCTGCGGAAGGCGAGGCCATCGCAAGGATGTACCTCTACATCACCTACCACTTCAACGGCAAGAGCTACGATATGGAAGGAACCATCGTGCCTTACGTGCATGATGACGGAAACCTCTACATTGGTGACGTGGCCGACTCTGTTCTCACGAACAGCGGTGCAAGGCTCCTCATCAACGACAGCGGCATCCTCGACAACTTCCTCACGAACAACTCTTACGACATGTCCCAGACTGTTGAAAACGGACGTCTCGACTCTGTTTCCACGATGCTCGCATACGATGAACGTGACCCGGCCATCATCAACGACGCCATCTGGGAATACACGCCAGCCAACAACAGCGACACCGCTACCCTTGCAAACGCTTGGAACCTGTTCCTTGACAAGGATGGCACGGACGTGTCTATGCTCATCGGTGCTGGTACTGGTGTCAAGAACCTGTTCAAGAAGGACCGTGAAGTTCTCGACGGTACGGTCATTTCCGCAATCCTCAATGTCTGCGAACTCCGTAAGGACTGCTTTGCTATCCTTGACGGCGTAGGCGAAGCCAACATCGAGACTACCCTCAGGAAGATGATTGGTTCACAGGGCTTCGGAGTGAAGGGCCGTTGGGGCGCTATCTACGATGGCCGTGGCATCTTCTTCGACAGCTACTACACCCTCATGAACGTCGAAGTGGTGAAGTCCGTACAGCTGGCCTCCATCATCACGGCAAACGCTGCCAACGGTATCTGGTGGTTGCCGCCTGCTGGCGAAATCAACGCTGTCATCCCGACGGAATGGGGCGTAACCGAAAAGTATCCGAGAACCTTCAAGTATCCAGAAGACACTGATTCCAACATCGCACGTCTGACCGAAATCAGGGTCAACCCGACTCGTTTCAACAGCCGTGGCATGTTCATCTGGGGCGACTTCACGATGCAGAAGGAAAGCTCAGCATTCGACCAGATTCATGTCGCTATGCTCTTGGCTGGTATTCACAAGATGTTCTATCACTACCTCGATAGGAAGGTCTTCCAGTTGAACACCACCAACCTGCGTACGAACATCCAGTCGGACCTGCAGGCTCAGCTCGATGCAATCATGAACTCTAACCCGGCTGGTTTGTACTCAGGTACGGCTATCTGCGACGACACGAACAACACGCCTGACGTAATCGACAGGAACGAGTTGCACGTTGACCTCCGCTTGAAGCCAACCAAGACCTCTCGCTGGATTACATTGAGAACTATTGTTGAATCCAATGGTTCTAGCAACACTCAGACCACTTCACTTTATGTGTAATGGGAGGTAAACTATGGGTATCAACCAGACAATCGACGACGAATTGAAGAAAAAGGTGTTCTTTGGCGCTGCCATTGACACCCTCGCCGACCCGTATAGGACCAGCCGTTGGAGGATGCTGATTTCCACAGAAATCTTCCACGCCTTCGGCATGGGCCTTCAAAACCATGACCAGTTCGACATCCAGGACGGCGAAGCATCCTTTGCTCTCTACGTCCAGGAACCGCCTGACATTCCAGCCGTCGAGTTGGAATCCAAGGCGTTCCAGTACATGGGCTTCAACAAGCACTATCCTGTCGGTCAGCACGGCCTCGATGGTACATTCTCCATCGGCGGTGTGTGTACCGAAGATATGGCTCCGTATGAAGCCATGATGGAATGGCGTAACCTCATCTACAACACGGGTGAACTCACCTTGGCAAACCGTTCAGATGCCAACTGGCAGACGAACCGTATCGCCCAGGACTCTTCTAACCACATCCACCTCGGTCTCGGCCAACAGGCCAACTGGCCTAACCCGACCGTGCAGCTCCTCCGTAACCAGACGGTTACGCTGGAATACTACGACTGGATGTACGGTGACTGCATCTTCTCCATCACGTATATTAACGCATGGCCGAAGACCGTCAAGTTGCCGAAGAAGGGAACTTACGGCGTGGCTGACCTCGGTACTTGGAACGCAACGTTCCAGTACGACAGGTTCACCATCTGGATTCCGCCTGGATACAAGTACGTCTAATAGGCGTGAAATTAAGAAAGGGCAAGCAATGCTTGCCCTTTTCTTTTTGCCTTAAACTAGGCTGGAATGAACTCGACGTGCAGGTCTTTTAGCTGACCGTCTTTCTTTCGGTTAATCGTTATGCTCTTTACGGAAACGAGGTTGATACCCCATTTGTTAACGATTAGGTGTGCGACATCCTCCGCCAGGGAATCCTTTTCAATTGTTTTAATCAGGTTATCCTTTTTCATATTTCCTCCTGTGGGTTTCATCAGATTCCGCCGTATGTTTCGTAGTCGCCTACAAGCACTTCCAGAGAGCATGGGGAAACACTGAAGTCCAGTTCCTCGCCGATATCTTCTGGCCTGATTGTGTAGTCATGCTTGTTCGCAATGGCCTCGTCGAGGGCGTCGGACAACATTTCATCCGCCTGCTTGCCCGTAATTTCGTCGTCCAGATACTTGGCCCCCTCGAAATAACCATGGCTTTCCTTATACTTGAACGGGTTCTGCAACTTACTCTTTTGGTCCTTGTTCCAAAGTTCCTGGAAGTTCATGAATGCACGCTTTGCTTTGTCCGGGTCTCTACCGATGTAGATTTTACGGTCTTCGACATCCATGTCGTGCTGATAGGTCACCGTGACAATGAACAGCGGGGCGTTCATCTCGGCCTTCAGGTGCTCAAACACGTCCTTCGCCAACGCCTTCAACGCCTCGACATCACCTTCCGTACATTTTTCACCAAGCCTGTAATTGGCATAGCGTTCGGCGGCGACGTTAACCGTTTCAAGCATCTTCTGTTCAAGCTTTTCGTCAGCCTCGTGCTTCTTCTTGAACTCCGCTTCTAGCTTTTCCTTTTCATTCTCCAAGTCAATGCGGTTATTATTCCACATCTGCTTGGTAACTTCCTTGCGGGTCCTGTTGAGCGCCTCGGTATTGTTCTTGTTCAGCTTTTCCTTGAACGCATCAATCATGTCGCCGATATTGTCGGTCTGCCTACGCAAATCTTCCGTGTAAGCATCACGAATCTTGCCTTTCTGTTCTTGATTCAAGCCCATCGAGTCGAGGGCCGCTTCTAGTTTTGAACTTGGGTTCATATCACCTATTCCTCATTTTATTGTTAACATTCAAACGGAATCGGATTGGTAATATCCTCGCCAACCCAGTTGCCCCTTATGCGGGCATCCACGCACATCTGACGAGCATCGTCCCATGCCTCCTGAGATACCTGGAAATTCTCAGGAACCTTTGTGGGAGAACTGAAAATCAGGGTATCGTTGCAGTAGAAGCAAGTCCTGCCTTCCTTCTCTCTAACGCTAGTCACTTCAAGCTTTGCCATAAAATTCCTTATCTAAAATAACTACGCCACTTGGTCCTGAGATTAACAACCTCGATTTTACCCCACTGATAGGTCGTCGAACAGAAGTGGCCAGCATGTTCAAGTTCGTGCCGCTTGTGATGGGTACGATGATACCAGTTCAAGTATCGTTCTACGGCGGCACTTGCAGATTCCGCCTTGATGCTACAATCTGGGTCCCATTCATACGGTGGTCCGAACTGGTAACGGGCACAGTAAATTTCATAGGTAGGCCAGTGAGGAAGCCCGTTTCTCGCCCAACGGTAAAAGTTTGTCTTTGCGGTAAGGCACGTATACACCCATAATACGAGTGTGACAAAAACACCTATACCAACTACCAATAAAAACCAGAACATAGTTACTCCTGTGCAGCATCTGTGATTTCAGACTTTGCTTCCATATTCAGGCGCTGCCGTATGCTCTGGTCATAGAATGCCCCACGCTTTGCATGCTCGTTCCTCTGACTGCTCTTACAATCTCGGGGAGTTGGCCTACTCAGTTTGCGCCCGTTCAGTTTCTCGTGCTTGTTTTTCGATGTCATAGCATCCTCATTTATCATCTCTTGTCGTCTGCGAAGATGTATAAGTAGGGTCGTAGTCTTTTGACGGTATCGGCTGGCATCCATATACAGCAATAGGCTTAGACATCTCGCAACCATATAGAGCGACAACAGGCGGCTTAGACGGAAGGTCAGGCTGCCCGTTCTTCGGCTTTTCAGGAACCAGCTTACGCATCATGCCAATCCAGTCGTCGTCCTTATACTTTTCCATCAAGGATTCTCGCCCAGGGATAAGACCACGGGTAACCAACTCCTCGAACTCATCTACGGTGCATGTAATTTCTATGCTGTTATATACGAGTTTCATGTTCACCTCATTATTACACGTACTCTTCGTCAGGAAGTTCTCCATGCTCCTCGTAGTATTCCAGAGCAGCAATGGCTTGTTTCACCGACTCGACAGGAAGGGCGGCAACACAGAAGTCGTTTTCATAGCGGTCAAGTTCCTGGTTGTCCTGGTCGAAAATAACCTGACCCTTGTCGCCGCAGTAGGCGCATTGTGATTCACGGTCGTAGAACTTTTCGGTCACACCCAGTGTGAGCTTGTCGTTTTTGAGCATCGCATCAGCGAGTTCTTTTCTAGTTATCATGGTTTACCACCTTTGGTTGAGCGTCACGCACTTCATTTCTTCCATGTTCTTTTCCGATTTGATATGCGGCTATTATGATATTTTCACATTGTCGCCATGTAGCAGTCAGAGAGAACTCTGCCCAATCTTGAAGAACATCAAGAATTGTATGGTCTTCCTTAACCTCCGACTTCATCTGTTCGGCAAGTTCATCGATTTCTTTTTTCTGGTCTTCGGAAATCATTGTACCCCTCCCCAGTTAATAGGATACCACTTCTCGACAGCATCCTTGTCGCACATGTAATCGTCGCCGTCCTCGGTATCCCAGCAGTCGCATTCCTTGTTCCATACGGCGAACTGACGCCCCTGGAAGCTAGGCCAGATTGCGACGGGCTCGTCATTTTCTGGAAGTTCATCCTTGGTAAGATGCCAACCGCTACCGAGACAACCTGGCTTGCAGTTCATCGGAAGCATATTCTTGTTCACGTATGCAAAGTGAGTGAATTTCGTGTCTTTAAGTGGTAGAATACCACCTAATTGACCCATTATGCGAAACTGACCATTGACACTCATTCCAGTGTACAGAATTTCAGGTTCTTTTTCGCTGACAAGGAAAAGAAGGATGCTGTCACGAGGAGTTTCCTTGCCCACCTCGTACCAGTTGAGTTCTGCTTGACATCTCAATTCTGACATATTGACCTCGTTCGGTTATTACTTTTCCCGATAATAAAGGAAGACATCGTACTCGCAATGAGAGATAGATACAACCTCTATTTTATTCTCATTTACAAACTCGCAGCATTTCGCCGCAGCGCTAGTCCTGGACTCATACGTTCCATAAAAATGCTGAAATTTAAGCGGTTTCATTTTACCGTTCCTCCCTACTTCATGTAGAGTTCTTCGAGTTCGTCGGCCACATCACGCATCGTATGTGAGGCAATCCATTCGGGCTTCTTCTCGATTAAGTCCCTGACAAGTTCAGATTCATCGTATGCCTGACGGGCAAAGTTCAATACTCCGTCACTGCATTTGAGGTGCATTATATTTTCACGTTCATCGTTACACATGTTCCTGTCCTCCTGTTACGGGCACCACCACGGCGTTTCACATCCTTCTTTTTCTGCAGGAGGGTCCCAATACGGGTTGCCTGATTCTTCGCCAGAACCAGCAAGCAACTGGGTCTGAAGGTCGCTTTCGATGATTTCCATGGTGGGTTTTACATATTGTCTTTTCATATTTTCTCCAAAGTGTCAAAGATTTTAAGGGTTTCCGTAAGCTTTTCTTCATTGTACGGGAAAGTTTCCGTTGCGTTGCTGCATTTCGAAGCGTACGGCCTGTCTGGATAGACATAGTACTGGCTGAACATGTTTACGCATGAGGCACAAATTTCCAGCTTTCCATCCTTATACTCGAAATCACAAAGCATCCGCTTGTCAGGCTTGCGCCTGTTACAAAGCGCCGCCCGATATGTCACGGATATTGTGGCCATTTTGATTACGGATTGAAGTTCATACCCTGCGGGCATGGACTTCTTTACCAGTGTACGGACAATGGATTTCAGCTTAGCTTCGGTGTGTACTGACCGCTTGGCTAGGCTACAAAAATAATCTGGACTGTTAGGCGTCGTCATATTCAATTCCTTATCCAATATAGATAATTCTCGGTTCCTTGATAAGGCTCAACCTGTAATTTAGGTAGCATTCCAGGTCATGCGAACTGAATGTGTAGTATCCGCCGCTCTTGTAGTTCTTCAGCATAGCCACATAGTCAGTAAATCTCTTTTCCGTCAACAATGCGGTCAGTGTCGGCACTGAGACTCGGCAATCGTTACCCATGATGTACAGGCCAGCGTAAACACCCTTTCCAGGGTCAACGAAGTTCACCTTTACCGTATCTGGGTCCTTGACTACCGTATTCACGGCAAGTTTTCCCTTGTACACGTCGTTGATGGCCTGTGTTCTACCGAAGTGGCACCAATCAAGTCCAGCCCTATCCTTCCTACCCTTCAGGAGTTCAGCCTTGTGATGGATAAGGAAGGCTTCAACGGAATCGTCCATAGAGTCGCCAAAACGGTGAGGCTTCATCAGGTCTTCCTTCGGAATCGGATGTCCTTCCACGTCATACGGGTAGAAACAGGTTCCCCACTTTCCAGTAGACGCTTTCAGTACAGGAATGCAGTACATCCTCGGGAGGTCATCGGCGTCGATGAACACCTTGTCCGCAAGGGTAGCGAAACCGTTCTTAACAATAACCTTCTTCGGATAATTGCCAGACTTTATATCACGAAGTTCTTTCAATTCGCTATAATTTCCGATGTAGAACTTCCCTTCGATGTTCATGTCATCCAGGGACAGCTGGTTGCAGTTGTCGTTCAACATCTGGTCCAGTTCGTTGAAGTTGGCGACCTTGACCCTAGAATTATGCAAACTCTTGTCGATACAGGTAATCATCGAGTAGGTCGTGATTCCCTTGAACACCTGCTTGTGGCCGAAGTCGATTAGGCACGAAAGATTTCCGTTTTCCAACAGGTAGTTACGGAACGCCGCTCCCGACGTGGAATGCATCCATGACGACGGGGTGATGTAAGAGAGTTTACCCGTGTCATTCAGCATCCTGATGCCAAGCTCGAAGAAAGCCAGGTAGAGGTCGCACATTCCCTTGTCTGCAAACTTGTAGTTCTTGACTTCCTTGTACAGCTTCCCGAGATTGTGTACACGGACATAAGGCGGGTTGCCGATGACATAGTCCATCTTGCCGTCATAGTCATGTACGGCTAGGGAATCAGCTAATCTGATATCCCATTTCACATCGACGATACCGTAGACGGAAACGCCTTCGTCAAGCCTTTTCTTCAACTGGCGGAAGTTAGCCTTGTTGAGTTCGATTGCGTGGATATAGGTTTCCAATGAATCCTTCAATCCACGCTTGTTTCCTTTGGTACGAATATACTCGACACAATATCTGGAAACAGCGGCAACAACGATGTTTCCATCGCCTGCGCTGTTGTCAATGAAATGCTTTTCCAAGATATGTTCGGCATCCGTGTACCCTGCGACATCGAGAAGGATGTTCACAATATACAACGGGGTAAAAATCTTCCCTTCTTCTTTCAATGCATTGTTGCTAATCATAGTTTCATTCCAACTTTTTCAAGCACTATCGCCTTGGCAGAGTTGTAATCCATACCAAATTCTTTCATGTATGCAGAGATTTCCGCCTTGATTTCAGCAACACGCTTTCCTCTTGTAGGATTGTACTGCATGTTCAAACGCATTCCCTGCAAGCAGTCAAATGCGTGAGCCTGTTGCTTCTTCGTAAGATGGAAGAAGCTCTGGGTATTTGTCTGGAGCAGGATGTCGTCTACCTTCGGGTCACGTTCGAGAGCAACCTGCACAAGGAACGGCTCAAATACTTCCTCTTCCTCGACAGAAACAGGAACACCAGCCATGCGGTTTCTAAGAAATTGTGAAACACTGAATTTCATTCTAGCCTGCCGTAGGTTGAGCCATCTTCAGTAATCCGTACTTGTACAACAAGAGGATAACCTTGGATATGTAAGCGTTGACGACGGTGTAAGGGTTCACCTGGAATTCGCTCATCTGTTCGTACTGGCCCGTAATGACACAGAATTCAAGCCTTGCCATCGGAGGAAGGATATTCTTCTCAATGATGATGTCGGCGAATTTGTGGAACAGGCTATCAAAGTCAACATAGTTGTCAAGGACAAACTTACGGGCACCCATGTCGTCACCAGCAAGCACAAACTCTACCAACTTGTTCGTGTACTCGGTGGTAACAACCGTGATTTGACCCTTGATTGAGCAACGGTTTTCAAGGAAGTTGTTGAACATCGTTGATGTCATCAGTCGCATGTCTGGGTAGCACTTCTCAACGATTTCAGCCACAGTGTTCTTGTCAACAGTACCATTGTAAGGAGCAGTCTCTTCCTGTGCGATTTCCATCATCTTCTTGTACATTGCATTCTTCACGTCCCTGTCGTCCTTGGGGTAGTCAAACGATACCGAGAAACAACGTGAAGCGATTGCGTCTGGAAGGCGATGGAAAGCGTTGCACGTCAAAATGAAACGGATTGTGCTCTGGGTATCTTCAATAAGACCTTGCAGCTTTCTGTAAAATTCCTCGGGTCTGTTCGGATGGTCAGCCTCATCGAGAATAACGAACCTCGGTAGACCATTCGGACATGCCAGAGCAGCATAGCTTTCAATGTCAGTGAAAATGTCTGACTGCTCACGTGCGGAGAAGAACTTAAAGGAAGTTCCAAGAGTAGTAGGAATCGCCTTTGATAGTGTAGTCTTACCAGTTCCAGATGCAGTCGAGTAGAACACATAATGTCCAAACGCATTGAGCTGCAACGCAGTCTCGACCTTATTCCTGATGCTTGCTGGAAGAACCATTTTGTCAACGGTAAGCGGCTGATGTTTAACCACCCACATTTCGTATCCACCCTTGGCTACTGGGATACTTCTTTTTTCCTCTTCTGGAATGTCTCCTGTAAGCAAATCGAGCTCGTCCATTTTACTCTCTCCCTTCCTTTTCGGCGGTTGATGGTTCTTCCAACGTAATTTTCTGAATGTGGATAGTCGGTATAAGGGCCATTTGGTTACAGCTCTCGTCACCCTTCTGGATGAGCGTAGAGAACTCTATGAAAGGGCGTCCAGACGCAAGGTCACGTTTCAGGCTCTCGTACACTTCTATGCCGACATTCCTGAACTCGTTTGGTTCGCTTCCTGCCATATGAATCTTCAGGATTAAACCCTTGTCGCACTTTTCACTCATAACCGTTCTTCCTTGATGAACTGTGACAGGTCGGTTGGAACAACCTTGTCGCAATCCGTGATAAACTCGACGCCGTCCAATGCGTATAGGCATCCCTTGGCGAACATCATCCCGTGGTTCCCGTTACCAAAATGCACGAGCCTCGCAGATGAACGCAGGTATGTATCGAGCATGTGGAACGAATGGTTTGTCGGGATGACGACCGTAATGCCTTGTGCATCAAGAGCGTCCTTTATCTTGTAAATATAGTCTTTTTCTCCTATATTGGCAAGGACTATTTTGCCACCAATCTTGCTCAAAGTGTCTATATATTGCTCGGACTGCTCCGCCGAACGAACCTTTCCATAGGCCACGGTCTGGTCAACCTTCGGCAACAGCCTGTGGTAGTCTCCGCTCACGGGATAAGTCAGGTAGGTCTTCCCCTCGCCAAACTCGATTGTTCGGTAAGTAGACGGAATCACGTAGTCCGCCTCGGAATCGTACTTGATGTAGACCCTGCGGTACGAGCGTTCCATAGACGATACCGAACACTGGCTCCCACCCTCGCAGAAACCATAGAGGCGGCTGACGAAGGCGTCCTCGTGGAACCTCATGTCATGTCGCACCGAAGCGATGGATATTGCAAGCTGGTTGTGGGCGGACTGGTCTCCGCCCGCCAGGTTTTTCTGGAAGTGGCTAATCATTCGTGATACCGTTCTTTTCGTAGAATCTCTCGACCTCTTTCAATACTTCGGGGTACGATTGTTCTTTCTGCACAAATGCGTTTACGAAATTCTTGACATAGTCTGGTCCGTCCTCGGCCAATACCTCGGTGAGGAATTCGGTCATCGTCGGGGTAAGAGACTGGACGTAGTAGATGGACGTATTTACATTAAGCCTGACCTTCGGGCCAACCTTCAGGATGGCATCGCCCTCGATTCCACCACGCTCGGCAAAATCCTTGTAAATCGCATCAAGGGTCAGTTCCTTGTTGAGATACTTCTTGAATTCATTGTCGGTCATGCGGCGCATCAGGGAGCAGTAAGCCCTGTTCTTCTTGTACTGCAACCCTTCAAGATAGGAACGGTCGTTTGCCTTCTTGTGCCACAGGTGAAGAACGGCACCGCCCTTGCATCGAAGTTCCCTCTTTCCAGTAACCCTGCGGATTTTGAACACGAACGCATCGTCCTCGGCACCCCATCCGACAAACTCCTCGTCGAACCCACCGACCTGCTCGTAAGTCGCCTTGCTGAAACAGTTTATGAGGCCCGTCTGGCGGGTTATTGGAATGTTGGAGTTATACCGAAGCGGGATGTCAACCGCTTCATGACGGCATTTACGACGGGTCTGTGCCTCGGTAAGGTACACGCATATCTCGTACGGGAATACAAGCGGGGCGTCATCACAGTGGGCATGGAGGTTATCGACAACCCCTGCATCAATCCAGGAGTCGGCGTCAATCATGACGTAATGCGTATACTCTGGGTGACTCTTGACTGCGTAGTTCAGCAGTTCCGTCTTGTGGAACTTGGTATCGTCGATATCGAGCTTGTGGTGGAAAGTGGTCTCGGGAATTTCGGCCAACCCGTTCTGTTCCACAACACAGATATCGGCCTCTGGGTCGACACTTTTAAGCTGCTCGATTGAAGCGTTGAAGTTACGTAGACGGCACGGGTCGGTTGAATAGAAGGTATAAATATACAGGAACCTGCTCATTCCATTACCTCATTAAATTCATGATATCGTTTTCACTGATGTTTGCGTACAGGAGTTCATTCTTGAAGGACTGAACCATGTTCATAACCCTGTCTTTGTGGCCGGGGTGGGTTCCGTACTGGTGGTTTCGGTATTTAGTATCGTCCATGAAGAAGAAGATAAGCGTCAAGAACACGGCACCTTCGGCAAACGAGCTGCCAAATCCAGTACCCTGCAGAATCGAGCAGGAGAACAGGTCGCATGAGCGTTCGTTGTTTCGGGAAACATTGTTGGAGATACCGTTGGTGCGGTCCATGTGTCCAAGCATGATGTGCCCGATTTCATGACCGAGAACAAATGTAATCATCTTGCGGCCAAGTTCCATGTACTGCGGGTAGTACTCCTTTACACGATATTCGGGGAACTTCTTGTAGAACTCATCAATCTTTTCCTCGTCCACGGCATCCCAGTCATCGTTATACGCCTTGAGCTCGTATAGCGTCTTGTCGAAAAGCCATTTCAGGGCACGCTTCACTTGATGCAAGTTGTGATTCTTGGTATAGAGAGTGAATACGGCGGCACACGTGCATATCAGGAGGCTCAATCCCTCGAAGGTATACACTTTATAGGACCTGTTCCCAGCATAGTTTGCGAACGAATTGGCTATCATTTCTGGGGTGTAGACGAACTCAACCCTTTCCATCTTTTCAAGGTACTCTCGGTTCCTTGCGATATAGCTCGACGCCATTATCACGTTGATTGCATCGTCCACCATATCATGAATGGGATATGTTGGCGGTTTGGGAAGTTTTTTGTTACCGAATAAACTCATGGATTCCTCCTGTAATTAGCGTTTAGCGCTCCATGCCAAGCGTATTTTCCTACGCATTCGGGTCAGTAAGAGCACCGCCTTTTCCTTGCTACAATTGTGGGATTCTGCATATACATCTGTCGCCAGCTTGGGCGACTCTGTCGTTACCAGGTATCCGTATATTTCCTGCATCTCTGGGTCGAACGTGTCCAGCAGCTTCGAGGCAAATTGCAGTTTGCCCTGTGAGTCCGCATCGTACGGGTCTATCGAACGCAGATATTCAATTTCTTCGCCGTCCTTCCCCTGTTTAGTGGTTTCGACATAGGTCAATGTCGTCTTCTTGGACGGGTTGACGTATACCAGTGCATCTTCGGATATGAATTTCTTGATGTAACCATGAAGACAAAGCACCATATATGAATTGAAGGATGCGCCGCCTTCTGGATTGAAATTTTTCACTAGCGTGCCAAAATGCACATACGGTAGATGTACAAGGTCGTTGGCGTCCAGTGAATACTGTTTTGCGTAATTGTTGTACAATCTGATAAGATAAAGCGAGTAATTGCCGATTACGATGTCTCGATAGGTGTTATACTTACGCCTGCTAACCATGTCGTCGCTTGTTAGCAGTTTCTTGCACATGCCTACTATTGCATTTATCAGGGCGCCAGTATTCTCCATCTGTAGTTTTGACTTTAATGCGCTTATGTATGTTTGTGATGTTTTATATGAGTCGGATAATACTTTTTTATCTACATACACCACTTCCTTTTTTATCATAGTTCCTCATGTCAGGAACGGCAGCTAGTCTATTTATCCAGAATTTTTGCATATATGTGTACCATTCCTTTCTTGTTTGTAAGGAAATATAATACATTTTAGATACACTTGCAAGCCTTTTATATACAAAAAATTAAAGTCGGGAATTTCCCGACTTCTCTTGTATTTCTTTTTAGACTGAACCACTCTGCATCTCAGCTTCCGACCGTTCTCGGTCTCCGCTATCCGCAGCTTCCTGGCATAAGGGGTTTCCTTAGCGTCGCTTATTTTTAGGTATATTTGTTTCATGATTCTATCCTTGTAGTATGCAGTCTTTCAGCATGGCCATCGCATTCGCCACATCGGAATCCATAGGTTCGGCAGGATTTTTCACCGTAGTGACGGAAGTTCCGCACGGACCCTTCTCGACAATCGTCGACAGGCTTCCAGTAGGGGTGCTAACGCTTGAAGAACAGATTTCCTTACGGTCTCTTTCGGTAAGCGGCTCGAACTCGTAGCTGTGGTTCTGCTTGAACTTTTCTATCGTAGCAAGGATGTCGTTGTAGCCATAGCCAGGAGCGTTGATTGCACGACGGTTGAACTCCCCTATGACATCACGTTCCTTATAGAGGTTTTCATTGTGGTCGCTGTAACCAATTACGTTACCAGAGACTATCATGCTCGGCAATGCACTCTCGACTCCCATAATTCTACCCTAGACTTCGCTTCCCATAAAAAGTACCTTAATCAAATTTAGTTTATACAGTCTCCCAAGACTCCTCGGCCTCGATAGAGTCGTCAACGAAGTTTCCAGCCTTCTTCATGTCGTAGATTTCACGGCGAACCTTGTCCTCGAACTGCTTGAAAGACTGGTTAACAAGCTTGCTCATGCCAGCCCCATCTGCTGGCCTAATCGTATACTCAGCGGAAATTGGCTTTCCATTGTATGTGTTCGCAGTAGATACCAATATCTTAGTTTCACTCATGAACGGCACGATGTCGAACGCACCGTCAAGAGCTGCCCAACCACGATATTCATCGCTGAGAAGATGATTTAGGTCTCCGTTAATCGTCGTCCGTATTTCAGTGTTCCATCCCATGTATGGCATAAGAACCCTTATCATGATAGCGGTCTCGTTAAGGACTTTCATCATGATTTTCACTTGCTCGGCATCGGCCCAAAAGAGGAATGTAAAGAATTCCTTCAAACGGGAAACCAGTTTGGCTTTAATTTCATCTGTCATAACACTTCCTTACAAGAACTGCCTCAGATACGGATTCGCACAAATAACAGACACGGAAAGCTTCTTGTTATGAAGCTTCACTGTCTGGCGGTGCCTGATGCGTTTCTTCTTCAAGGGAGCGGCCTGAGCATCAACCGTCGTCTTGGACGGCCCTGCCATGACCGGAGCTTCCTTTACACGGAGGTCGCTTTCCCGAGCGGAAACAGATTCCGTATTTTTATGTTTCTTTGTCATGTCGTCCTCCTAATTTAGATAAAAACATCACGACCGTCAAGTGTTAGTTAGACAAGTCAGTCATCATGAACGGTCTTGCGGCCTCGTTCTTGATTTCTTCGAGCTTCTTGTCGTTGATATCCTTCCAAGTAGTATAAATCGTCTGTCCGTTCACCGTTCCGCCACCTGGGAGAGTGACCGTATCCTTCATAAGGATGATACCAAGCTGCATGCCTGCACGGGACACAACGAAGTCCCTGAACAGCGGGTTGGCGAACACTTCGGCCTGCTTGGACTTCAAGTACACCCTTGCAATGGCGTTCCTGTCCGTCTTCGGTGTCGGGTAGACACGCATACGGTGTTCGACTGGGTGCAACTTAACACTGTACTGGGTACCGACGAGTTTCTTAACATCTTGCAGATACCTGAGGGCGCCTGCATAGGTGATAAGGTCGAACTGTCCCAGACCACCGAGGCCAGCACCGCCCACACCCATAAGGGATTCACCTGGGCCAACGTCCCATGCCATCATCGGGCTGAACGTGTTTCCGTAGCTCGGGTTCAAGTCCACCAGCTGGTACACATTGTCTGGAACCCTGTATTCCATGATACCCTGTTTCAGACGGATAATCATGTAGTCGCTGTAAGTCGCCTCGGACTGCATGTAGCGGTAGAAGTAGTCGAGAGAGTCCTGGATAGCCATGGCGATGTGGCCAAGGCCGTTCCTGTTCTCGACTTCCATCTCGATTTCCGTTGCAGGATAACCGAGCCTAGCCTTGATGTACTCCGTCATGTCGTCACGGGTCATCCACATGGTTGGCAGCGGGTCTGGCGGCAAGCTGAAAATTTCAGGATTCCTACGCATTATGCTATATTCCTCATCGGGAGTCTGGAATACATTTCCTGGTCACCCGTTGTCAAAGTGATGTTGAACAATGGTTTTCCCGTATGTGCGGACGTAACCTCGATTCGGTCTTTGATACCGCCTTCACTCGAATGACGGATACCGATATTGAAATCCTTTGTCGAGTTGAGTTGCTCGGCATTGATTCCGAACTCGGGAGTGTAGTACATTTCCAGGTTGGCAAGGATAAACTCCTTCAACGCCTGCTTGGAGTCGAATCGCTGTATCCTTCCGTTCACAAGCTCGTTGTGGAGCCAGTAAGTGTACCTGTTTACGAGATGCGGGGTACGGGCGTATATCTTTTCGATTCCCCTGAACGTGAAGAACTGCTGCGGGTACACCGAAGTGTAGTAGATGAAGTTCGCCTCAGGATGTTTGAAACATTCTTCGAACAAGGCGGACACGACGGCTGATTGGGCCTCGGTCAGTCCAAGCTTGTCGATGCTGTCATAGAACAATGCCGCTTTGTCAAGAATATCTGTCATATCGGTTACTCGTTCTTGTTTTCGAAGAAACGGATGAGGTGATACTTGATTGCAGTCAACTCGTCGATGAAACTGTCTAGCGTTCCGTTAAGTCCGAATGTCTCGAAGTGTTCGAGCTGAGAACGGAACTCGGAAATCTTGTCGAGGTCTTCGTCGACGGATGCAACGAAGGCGTTCCTGTCGGTCAGGTTCGGAATCTTTCCAGACCATACCTTGAAATCGATGTCCTCGTTGAACGTAGCCTGCAACGTCTCGGCAACCTTGTCCTTGGTCGACTGGTAGAGCTCGTAGCAATCCTGTGCCTTCTCGTGGAGAGCCTTGCTTTCAGCGTTCCAGTGATATTGCTGGTAGGCGCTCTGCTTGGCATTCATGAGGGTAAGGATATTGTACATGATAGCCTTGGAACCTTCGTCGGCATTCGGCTCGTCTTCCGCTTCGGACGCTGTTTCCTCGGGTGTAAAATCCTCAGGAAGGTTATCCTCGGGGCCATCATCAAGGCCTTCCTCAGGGGGCACATCGGGCTCCGCCTCGGGGGCTTCAAGTTCCTCTTCCTTTGGTTCTTCCTTATCGTCTTCCTTGTCGTCGTCAGCGTCATCGGAGTCCTTTTCTGCTGCCTCATAAATGACGTTGTGGATGGCAGTCACCGCTTCAATCGTAGTCGGGTCAATGCCTGCTTCCTGCATTGATTCCACAAAAATCTTGTACGGATTCATATTACTCCTCAGTAATGAACTAACAATAGTTTATACCTCGGGGCTATAAAAAGAAAGCCTACGGGCTTATCCGTAGGTCACTTCGTTGCTTTTATTCACTCTTCGACGGGATTTCATCTTGTCGATGACATAATTACTCAACTCGATGAACTCTGGGAAGAACATGCGGTCGCATTCCAGGGCTGAGGTGGAAGTTTCCGCAGTCACGTATATCTTACGTTTCCGCAGACTTTCTAATTTGTATCGAGGAAATGAATGTAGAATACCGAAAGGGGAACGGGGTCACCGTCACACCTCCGCAGTTCGGGCACGTATGGGCCACCATCGTCTTGGTCCTGAAAGAGCATTTCGAGAGTTCGGACAGGAACCTTGCCGCATCATCCTTGTTGAGGTTTCCGAGGAAATCGATGTTATCCTGCAAAGAGTTGCAGCCAGGAATATCCACCAAGAGAGCCATGTTGAGGAGGGCCATATACGGCTTGGTAGGGGTAAATCCCTTCCTTTTCCACTCGTCAATCTGGTTCCTGTAATAGTAGTCGTGGAAACGCCTTCTGACATAAATTTCGACCGCAGGGACACCTCCGATGTGTTCGACTGGGTGGCATCCGTATTCCCTGAACTTCTCCGCCAACTCCATCGGGTCAACATTGGTTTGGAACCTCATGTTGGTGAAATCTATCTTATAGCCAGGGTCGTCAACGACGGTTCCGCAATGCTTGCAGGTAAAAGTGGTCCATGTGTAAGGGTCTTTCGGGAAAGTTGATGCACGGAGGTATTGCAGGGTGTATATCTCATCGCCAGTGACAATCTGTTGCGAGCCGCCTGGACAGCGTGTGCGTCTGTCTAGGATTTCGGTAATCGAATCCAGTTTGTTGTCGTTGTCCATGTTTTCGACCATAAGCATGTCGATAAGTCGCAACGGCTGTGCTAGCATGGGACCCTTGTAGAACACTCCTTTTGACGGGAGTTCGTCGAGCGGAAGAAAATCTTCCTCGTTTGGCTTTGTTGGCTCGTGTACATCAACTATTGGAGTCTGGACAGGAACCGCTTCCTGCGGCTTTTGAGGAATGGCTGCCTGGGGAACGAACCCCTGCTGTGGTTCCTGTTGTGTGACTGGGGGAGGAACCCTGTTCGCAGCAGCCTGAGAATACTTGCGTGCAAGTTCTTCGCCAGAAACATGATGTACGTCGTCAGGAGGAAGCTTGCCTTTCTCGTGATAGAACATCGCATCGTACTGGTCGTCAGTTACATGAGGCTTGTTGGCATCCGTCGGTTGGAAAGTCCTGTTCGGGTCGAACCATCTCTGTTCGGCATTTTGCGGATTCTCGGGTTCATCCCCAGTATCCTCAATCTTGACCGACTTTTTCACTCGTGGATTGATTATCTTAACCGACTGTCGTTCGTTAACGATATGCCTCTTAGGCGGCTCCTGAAAAATCATGGAACTTTCCGGCATAGAACCCAGTTTCTTTCTTAGAGCGACCGCCTGTTTCAACAAGTTTTCAGATGAACCCATATCATCTCCCTGCATAGTAAGAGTAGACATACCGAGGACCTGTATAATGCTGTCCATTCTTCAGGTCGATGGATATATTTTCCTTACCTTTCGCTTCCTCATTAAGTTTATCCGATACCATTTTTGCCAATTTTTCGCTCATCGGGTCGGGCAATTCCTTGTCTTCATACTTGTCAACGATAATCGGTTCAGAAATGGACATGTCCCGCATGGAGTTGTAGTCATGCGGGTCATGTCCTTTTTCGTACCACTTCATGTCATACCTGATGACATTGTAGAGTGGCGGCTCTGCATTAGTTTTCGGCTTCGGCGTTTCCGCTGTTTGTTCCGTTGTCGGTTCCATTTTCAGCTCCGTTGGAGTCGGCAGAGAAACGCTTCTTCACCATGTCCTTACCAATAAGGACGGCAAACAGGCGGGCCATGGACACTGCCTTGTCCGAAATCTTAGCCTCGATGGAATTACGCTGTTCAGTATACAGCTTGTTCCAGTTGGCAGAAATGCATTCATGACTAATCATGTTGTCAATCTGGTTATAGGTCGCCTGCGGAGTGAACGTCGTACCCGTCTTTTCGCAAAGATGAGTTTCTGGGGTGAACCAGTCCTTGCGAACACAGGCGTATGCGATGGAGCCGCATGCCACGGAAATCATCGGGTCGATGTCGCCGCTTGCTAGGTCGTAGTTCAGCGTGTTGGAACAGTGGATGACGAAGTCATATCTGCCATCCCTTTCATCGAGATAGGTGTTGGTGATGTTCTTGTAGTTCACGCTCGGGGAGCTGTAGTGGACGATGTGTCGCACGTCTCCATTTGCGAGGAGAAGCATCAGTTCGTTGGGGAGTTCGGAACCAGTGCAAATGGTGAAGTTGTACTTCTTGTGCTTGGCCACGATAAATTCACACACGTTATTCGGGATGACCGCACCCTTCACGAGAATCTTCGGCTTGGAAATAACGCTGCTGTAAGTCCTTGCCTGGTTGACGGCGTAGACCTGGAACATCTGCGGGGAGATTGTGAACGGAAGGATGGTAACGTCGTTCTTCCTGTCTTCGGAAACGAATCCGATGTCGATAAGGGCATGCCTCAGTTCGGCAGTCGGAACGATAATGGTATCTGCCACCTGGAGGAGGTCTTCAACAACACGGGCTTCGTAGATGCTCTTGCCACGACCACCGACACCGTCCCAGACCAGTTCGTCGAGGAGGTAGATGATGCGGAAGTTAATCTTGCGGATTCGGTCGTTTTTCATTTCCTTTTCAAGGCTGACCTTTTCGCTGTCGTCCTTGTTGTATGCAGTATCCAGCACAGTGTCGCCGACAGTGTTCTGGAAACTACTGAACTTCATCTTCTGGAGAACTTCAAAAACCGCAGGATTCTTGATGTTGTCGAGTATAACCACCGTTTCCTTGGTGATAGCCAATTTGGAATACAGGTTGATGAACATCCCCGATGTCATCGAGATGTGGTTGAATGTGCATAGAGTGTCGTAGAACGGGCAAAGATGGGCGAAATCTTCGTTAAAACGACCGCCAAAGAGTCGTGAATCACCATCGTTAACATGGATGATGTCAACGTCAGCCTTAACCTTGACCTTTTCTTCAATGAGTTTGTCGTACAGCTCAGTAGCTTTCATAGTATCCTTCTAACGTAAAAGGTTGTTATTTACGTTAGTAAAATACATTTTTTCAACTACGTTGCATCAAAACTGGAAATCATTGAAATAATTTTATCCTTCGAACTGCTTCCGTCGCTCAAAGTCGGGGGAGGAGTCTCTGCATTTTCCATGAACAGGCGGGCGACTTCCATCTGGCTCATCGTCACAACCTTCTTTGCTTCCTCGTCGTCTTCTTCCACAATGGCAACGGCATCTTCGGGGTCCCTCTCGTCGGTACGCTTGCCGTACGGGGACTGGAACACATGGAGAGGCTTCTTCGCCTTCAACTTGTCGAGCGGAATAATGGCTTCCTCGGAAGTCTTGGTAACGTCGTTGTTGTACTTGACCAGATGTCCACTAAGCTCGGGAAGGGCGTCGATATCGTCAAAGTCGTTGACCTCGATATAGCGTTCGCCGATGGTATTTTCGATGAAATTGAGTTTCATCGTGTCCGTATCGCAAGTGTAGTAACCAGGGACAGTATCCAGGTGGGCAAACGACAGGTGATACGGGCTTCCGAGATAGACGAAACGGGTGTTTCCAATCTTCTTTGCCGACTTACAGTGGTAATGACCGCTGATGACATAGGAACAGTACTTGGCCATCTCAGTCGGTTCAAACCCGCTGACCGAAATGTTGCCGCCTTCCATCAGCATACCCATGATGTCGAAATGACCGAAGAACACGTTTACAGCCCTCTGTTCAGGAGTGCTTCCGACAGCCTTCATATATTCAAGAGCCTTAGCCTTGTTTTCAGCAGTGCCGAGCCACGGGAACAGATGCCATGTGGCCTTGCCGAACTGCATCGCAACGGGCTCCTTGTCAATCAGGGTCACGTTCGGGAGGTAATGCAGGAATTCCAAGGACGTAAGGCAATCGGAATTTTCGTACTGCATGTCGTGGTTTCCAGTAATCGTGATGATTTTGAAATCCTTCATGCGCTTGGCAAAAAGGTCGATTACATAGTGGAGGGACTCTACCGTGATGATATTGCGGTTATCAAAGATGTCGCCGCTGAACAGGATGGTATCGATACCTTCCTTCTTGAACTCGTCAATGATTTTATCGAACAGCTCATCACGCTTCTTGTTGTGGTAGTCTGTAATGGGCTGGTTGTGGTAGAATGTCTGGCCGACATGGATGTCGCCGATGATTCCGATTTTACTCATTTGCTGCGTCCTTGTTTTCAATTTGTTTCTGCTTTGCGTTCTTCTCTTCTTCCTGGAAGAACAGGATAAGCTTGTTCATATCATCTGGGGTTGCATCCATGGTTCCGTCGTCGTTAGCCAGCTTCTTGGCATCCTCGGCTTCCTTGATTTCCATGGTAAGCAGGTCTTCTTCCTTGCGGAGTTCCTGAGTCACCTTCAAGAGGCGTTCAAGGCTCTGGCCAACGCTCGAAATCATCGAGCTTACTGCAGACCACATCTTGTCTGTCATGTCAAGAGAACTTTCGACTTGGTCGTTCAGCTTATCCATGAGGTTAGACGATATGTCGTAAAGGCGGTTGGCCTGTGCCCTAATCCTTGCACATTCGGCAAAATGCTGTTCAGGAGTGAGCTTCCCGAGTTTTTCTTGGGCGAGAAGGGCGGTTCCCTTGGTCTCGAATATCGCCGTCTTCGCCTGAATCTTCCTGACCATCTGCTTGGTCTCTTCGATTCCTTCCTTGGTTGAACCGATAGGAAGTTTCAACTTTTCTTCCAACGCAGTGAAGATATCCGTCTTCTGTTCTTCAGGTTGGTCTTCATGTGGCGGTTCGGCCTTGGCTTCGACAGGCTTCTCTGCGGGAGCGGGCTCCGTACTCGGGTCCACATCCCACGGCATGTTCATGTTAAACGGATTAAAAGTTTCGTCGGTCATTTTCCTTCACCCTCCTCACTATCAAGGTCGATAAGGCCCTGCTTTCCAGACTCGACCGCAAGAGAGTTCAGGTCAAGGATGGTTTGGACATTCTTTGGATAATACCTGACGGCATCGGCAAATCCTTTCAAATTCTCGATATATGCACGCTTCTTCTTGATTCTGAGGTCCAGCTTGGCAATCGCTTCCTTTCCAGACAGGAACATCGTCACGTTATCCTTGGTCTTCTCGAAAGGCTGCCTGCTGTTCATCAACTTTTCAAATTCTTCTGCCCACAATGCGACACGTTCCTTTTCAAGGTCAGCCAGCTGAATCTGTGCCTGCATCAGGAGCCCGTTTGCGTTAATCTGACCATCGCCGATGTTCTCAACCATGTTTTCCAGCATGATGTCGACATCGAACTTACCCTTCTTGTTCTTGGTTCTAACCTTGTCCTTCATCCAGTCAGCAAGCTTCTCGATATTGGAATCGAGGTTTACCTGGCCATTCTCATCAGCGGGGTGCTGGATAACCTTTACATTTTCTGGCATAACAATCCTCAGAGGGGGAATAATACATGTATTCCTCCAAAATATATAATTTTATGAAATTTCTGGCAAGTGGGAGTGTTGAAATTACTCGCCATTCATTGCGGAGGATATACGGTCGCTGTAATCGCCGCCATGTGTTTTCTTGAACATGAGTTCCGTATTAGTCAACCCAGCGGTATATTTGTATACGTACAGGGCCACTACGACTGCGGAACCGTAGAAATCATACATTTCCGCCTCGCTATCAAATTCTCCCGCTGCCTTTTTAGCGTAAGTATCGAACAGCTTGCTGAATCCGTCGGCATCCAGTTCCTTTCCGTTAACTGAAATACGTTTACCATCAACAAGAAGGCAGGAATATACGGCAAGCAAGGCGGCAGCGTCTGCAACAGCCCGTTTACTAACATGAGGGAAAGCACGTTGCAAGAAGATGTTAAGGAGATTCACCTTTTCCTTGTCTACTGAAATCTCGCCCTTATGGTACAGTCTGTCCATCAATGTGTCAATGTCTTTCGTCATAGAGCCACCACGCTTTCCTGTAGTTTATACGCTAGCTTCTGCAAGCGCCCCAAGTTTATGCTGCTCCTTCATGGCGTCGGGAGACTTGATGAAGTCGATTGCATCAACATAGCGGTTCCTCATGTCGGTGCTCAACCTCATGATTTCCGTCTCGGTGAGGTTTTCGATTTCCTCGTAGTTGCCATAGTACATCGTCGTGTTGAGGTAGTAGACAATCCAGTATAGCGAAGTCACATGGTCGTCATGCGTGTTTCCTCCGCCACCCCAGGTATTCTGGGTCTTCTGCGTGAACGTCATGAGTTCCATAATCGTGTTGTAGTCGTGAACAGTCAGGTACCCACGCTGGATGTACATCTTCAGGAGGATGACCACGTTGCTCTTCAATGTCGGGGTAGCCCACAGGCCACGGCACTTCGTATCAAACTGGATTATGTTAGGATACATAGCCACGTTGAAGAAGTAGTCATAGGTAGACTTTCCAGGGCCGTTATATTCTATGACGAGGAACGGGTTGTGGTAGAACTTCAACATGATGTTCGCTATCTTACAGAAGTCGTTCACTTCCGTAGCGTTAGACGACATAGTAAACACCTGTTCGCACCTTATGTTGGAATAAACCTTCACAATCTGCAAGACATGGTAGTCCTGTCTCATACCGTACGCCGTATCTATCGATGCGACATAGGAATATCCCTTCGCCTCGACCACGTTGGCTGGCTCAGGGTACTTGAACACCCTCATTGAGATATCCCGTGTGATTTCGGCCAGCTCTGGGGGCCAGATGCTGTTGTCAAACGGAAGTGGGTCTGACGCCTTCAACTTTTCTAGGCTGCGGTAGTCGATAAGGGTGATACCAGAACCGACGAACTCGCATTCGTATTCCTGCCTGAAACGCTGGTCGCCAATTTTGACTTTTTCTGCGTTCGCCCACGCCTCGGTTCGGCCAGGTACTTTGTCCCATGTAACAACGGAGCGAACATAAAGGTCGTTGTGTCCCTTTTCGTACTCGGCCTCTGCCTGTTCCAATTCCAACGATGTCTGCCACATGTCGTAGAAATGGTTCATTCCGTTAGGTGTCGACGTGATGATGCAACGGGTAGTCTTACCCGAAGAAATAGACGGCATAACGGAAGCGATGAACTCTGTAGCGAGGTTTGGCCTAAGGAACGCAAATTCGTCAAGGTACAACAGGTTGATTGAGAAACCACGGATGTTATCAGGCGATGAAGAAGAAACGATGATACGGGAGTTGTTCGAAAACTGGATGGAAGTCTTGTTCCACAGTTTCACACCTGGCTGCAACCATACGGGGAGTCGGCTGTACGAATCACGGAGCTGCTGCATCTGTTCCTTAGCCAACGACAGCTTGTTACCAATCATGGCGATAAGCTGGTCCTTATGGAAGATGCCCCACCACAGAATGAAGCCACGCACAATGGTAGATTTACCCACCTGGCGTGACCACTTATTGATATTGAACCTGTATTTCAGGAACCGCTGGATGGCAGCCTCCTGGAAGTCATACAGGTCGAACAACTGCATACCGTTGTCCTTTGTGTTGATATACACGTAGTTGCGGATGAAATAAATCGGGTCAAGGGCGCACTTCTTAATTTCCTTTAACTTGTAAAGGTCGAGCTTGACTGGCTCATTTGCATCTCGCAAATTAGGAATTCCGTTAAATGGCATGTGTCTCTCCTTATTTGTGTCTGGCTATGCGTCGGCTGGGAATCCTGCCCTCCTGTTAGACTCGGCGATTTCGTCCTCGGTCATTTGGGCACGGGTCAATCTACCCTGTCTCAAATTAACCTGCCTGCGCTCTTCGGCATGCTTGTGGGCGACGTTGTCCAAGTCTTCCATGATAATCTGATGCATGGTCTGTTTATCCGCATCGCTCATTCGATAGTACTTGCCGTTCCTGATATCGAGGATGTACCCAAGACGCATCAGGTGCTTGTGACGGTCATTTCCAGTATGGTAAAGTGATGAAAGCAACTCCTTTCCTACGGTACGCCAAGGACCTGCGTTCTTGTCAACGTCAGGAGCGTTGGTGATATCGTTTTGGGCAGCATTCTGAGCAGGTACGTTCTGCCTGTTAGGAACCTGCTGCCTAGTCACATTAGAAACTTGTCCTTCGGCACCAGCATTGTAGGATGCGGCACCAGCACCCATCATCTCTTTTCCATAGCGGCCAACCTGAGATTCACCACGACGATGCGGGTCACGGGCCTTCTCTATGAACGGCTTCTGGTCTTCTTTAGTCATGAGGAACACAGGAGCAGGGAGATATTTCAGGTATTCATCCGACGGGTTTCTCAACATCCGTTCGAGCAGTGCTTTTCCCTCGGGTGTCAACGGATTGTAACTCAGGTCCAAACCAGTCTTGTAAGCGAATGCCTTGGCAAATTTATTCATGTCCGTGATTTCGGCATTCTTGGTAAATCCCATTGAAGCGTAGTATTTGTCCTTGTCAACCACGTCGCCGAATTCATTACGTCCTTGGGCTACCAAATCCTCTACGCTCATGTTCTTTTCTGCGTATGCGGATGCTTCTTTCAGCTTCTTGCTGAACATCGGAAGGAACTGTTCCTTGTAATACTGTTCAGTATACTGCTTCAACATCTTGGCCTTTGCACCTTCCTCGTCGAAATACGGGAGGAAATCCCTGTTCTGTTCCCAGTATTCCTCAAATCCTTTCAGGTACTCGGCATAGGCTTCTTTGTCGATAACCTTGTTGCCAAACTCATTCATGCCGTTCATGTAATAGAAGAACTGCTTCGAATGGTTCAGTGCAGTTTTTGCATCGACAATCTCCAGGTTCTTTGTAAAACCGAACTTTTCGGCAAATGCATCGTCATCCGTAGTGTGGACAGAGTCCTCTTTATTTACACTGGTCGTCTTGGCGACAGCATCTAGCTTATCCATCAGGCTACCGCCAGCTGTCATCAGGATGTCGCTCGTACGGTCAGCAGCACTCATTGCATATTTTGCAAACGGATTCTTAGACATCTGCTCTTCCACAGCAGCTTTCGCTGTCTGGACAGCATCTTCCTCGTAAGCGATATCCTTTACTTCCTTGGAGACTTTCGACGTTGAGGTGGCAACATCATAAATGGCCAAACCAACCATAACGACAGCTGCGGCCCATCCAATAAATGGAATAGAGGCACCACCAGCAGCGGCGGCGATTTTAGCAATAAGACCGCAGACAGAAGACCGAAGGGCTGTTCCTATAAGGACGCTCGACAGAGACAAACCTACGACAGAGCCAACACTTTCGAACTGAGGCTTATACACAGTTTGATGCAACCTGATGATAGTATTGGCCGTATCCTGGTCAATACCATCTATTGCTTTCAATGCGGCTTCCATCAAAGCGTAGTTATCATTTTTGGGGCAATACTTTGAGTACATTTTTCAACAACTCCGGTTTCTTGACGAGCGTCTCAATAAATTCTTTTATGACCACGTTGGGTACACCAGCGTTACTCTTCTTGATGATTTCGGCAAGCACCTTGGTAACTGGCGTTCCCATCGACTGTATGAGGGAAGCGGCATCACCTATTATGCCAGCCTGGTTGGCCATGTCCGCCATAGCTGCATCCGACTCTGCCGTAGTGGCCGTTGCATCAGGGGCAAACTCACGAGCCAAATCTGGCCAAGCCTTGTCACGGCTGTTCTTCGGAAGCAATGCATCTTCAACATCATCATACTCTGGGTCAGCAGGAGCAGGCGTTCCATGGCAGCGTTGTACAAAGGACATAAATTGCTGTGTGCCCTCATTATTTCGGCACCACGGGCCAGGACATGGTTTACCCGTGATATCATAATGACGTATAATCTGTGCGCCAGGGTATTTTTTCAACAACCAAGCGACAAGCTTTGCCGTATTGGCCAAAGTGGCATCACTCAGGTAATAGTTAGGGTCTAGTGCAGACGTAGTCGTTATGTCCTTTATCCCACCCTTATAGTTGCTGCACATCTCGATGGAAAGGGTGTTCTTGTAATTGGCACTCCCGTAATAACGAGCAGCGTCATTCATTCCACGCTCTTTTGCCTCAGCTTTATACTTTTCAACCTCAGCTCTACCACCAGCGGCACCGACAGCGAAAGTGTAATAATGGTCCAAATCAGGATTGTATTGGTACACTTCGCCATCGTCAACGATGAAGTCGGCAGACGCTTTTTTTCCTGCTGTAAATTGGGTTCTTGTTGCCTGTCCAGGCTTAGACGAACCACCAGCCGTGTAATGCAATGCTATGTATTTGACCTCTCGCTTGTCAGTACGCTGCATGTTTATCGGAGTGCGGTTTCTCGTCCAGTTGGCGGGAAAGTTCTCTTCACCGCCTTCAGACGAATTGTCTTGTTTTGGTTCTTGCTTATCTTCCTTCTTTTCGTCCTTCGGTTCTTCTTTCTTATCTTCTTTCTTCTCTTCCTTTTTCGCAGGAGCTGCTGGTTTGTATCCAGCCCCGTCCTCGAACAAGGTACGATAAAGGGAGATGACGGCATCTTTCTGCACCTCATTCAATCCCATGTATCTGTTTACCGACTCTATGAAGATATTTTTCATCGCATTGCACCGTGTATTTCAGAAATAGTTTATAACGTAGAGGCGATAAAAACGCCATATCGGTAGCTCATTTGTTGTCCAATCTTATAAACTATTTGCATAACAATGTTGGCTATTGCCATATAGGATGTAATTATGGATATGTATGATATTCCGACAGAGAAAGAACTTCTTGGCCAGGTGAAGGCTCACTTGGAGACTAAGAAGCCCGTTAAAACGCTCGATGCGAATGAAGTGTTCCCGTTCTGGAACGCAGCTTCCGTTTCGACCGCTGACACCAATTCCATGCGTAAGCCGCCCAAGAAGGGTTTGGTAATGCCGAACGACAAGGTCGGCTGTGTCAAGCCTCTCAAGACCATCAAGGAATGGAAGGCCGAACGCATCAAGGGTCACAAGGAAACGACGAGCGAAGCTCAGAAGGAACCAGAAGTCAAGAAGACGGCACAGCTCGAAGCAACTTCTGGCACTCCGAAGTTCAAGCCAGTCAATGCAACCGTCGACACGACCTACACCGTTAAGGGTGGTCCGACCGTCAAGGGTAAGTCTCTCATTGGCACCATCAAGCCAATCAAGGCTGGTGAGGCAATCTCCATCAGCGACATGAAGACGCTTATCTCCGCAATCAGGTCAAAGAACCTCCCGAACAACGTCGGTATCGTCAAGCCGCAAAAGAACCCGACTCTCAAGGTCGGCGGACGTGACGACTTCGGTGTCGTGACGAGCGACAAGCCGATGAAGAACCCGAACCCGAAGGCATTCGCAAAGTATGCCCAGAAGGACATGGACGGAAAGAAGACGGAAAAGCTCGTTGAACTCGGAAAGCCAGAATACAAGAAGGAACCTCCGAAGACTTCGAACGCTAACCTCGTCGGTTCCGTAAAGGTGAAGAAGTAAGATATGACGGAAAAAATGCCTATATACACTCCCCGAACTGTCAGGGAGTTGCATCGTAACCTTGTGCGAAATCCTGTGCCCGTGCATCAGGGTTTCATAAGGTGCCGTATAGGCGACCTTCCTGTATCTTACGACCCCGACTATGACGGGAAACACCACGTAGATGACGTCACGAAGGCGCACACAGCGCCTCCTCCCGAGACGGTCAACGCTAACATCGACAACTTCACTGCCCCTGGTCTTAGTCTGAACTACGCCAAGGAAAGCCATTACAAGTTCACGGTTTATGTTCCGACAACGGAGGACAACGAATACAATGACTCTATCTCGATAAGCATGTATTGTGACGACTACTACGAGAACTACTGGGCACTTCACCGCTACATGGAAACCATCCAGAGCGGTCAGACGGACGCATTCCCAATCCTAGACCACAACCACAGGGTCTACGGGTACGACCACAGGTACAGGAACAGGCTGATGTACATCCCTCACATCGATTTCCACTTCGGTGATGACAGGGCTCAACATCACATGATTGTCCGTTACTACCGCTGTTTCCCGACGAGCATCAGTGCTTTGACGGTTACACCAGGTAGTGCCGCTGCGTTGAAGTTCAGCATGTCGTTCAATTACCAGATAAAGAGGATTATCCGCCTCCCCGACCCCAACTCGCTTATGTCCGCAATCTGTGTGGTTACTGGTGGAGAGACCAGTAACTCATACTAGGAGCATCTATGGCTAGCAATCCGTCTACTCCATATAACAGAGTCACCGAAGTCACTCCCGTGATGCATGATACGGAGCTGTCGTCAGACAGCTACCTTCAGAAGTATTACACTCATGCGGAAGGATTTGTTCCTAACAAATTCCATATCGGTTTCAGTGGCGAGTATGTGGAGAAGGCGTTGACCATAATGCAGATTAACTGTGCTGGGGACAAGTACACGCACGCACCGAAACTTTTCAACGGTTCGGCGTACTTGATGAAAAAGTTCAGCAACTTCATCGCCGACCATTGGGACAACGAAAAGCGTATCCTCAATATGTTGTGGAACTGCAAGTCAGTGACACTCCCAAAGCCCACACTTGATTTGGCAAGCATCGACTCTATGGATTCAATGAAGGACCTGACGTTCAACATGCCGAAGAAAGTAAGGTCAGGTACACTGAGCCTGACAGTCGTGGAAAGCCAGTACCTGATGTGGTTCAATTTCTTCAATGCAATGTTCAACTCGCAGATTTCCCCGCTTCTCCTGCGCCCGAAGTCTGGGTTCCATAAAATCGACATCTCGGTGGAATTACTGAATGCCGCAACGGCTAACGACTGGGACGTCGACAAGAACAAGGCGGCATTGAATATGGTCGCCCCATGGCTTACCTATGCCCCAGGAACAAGGACTAACCTTGATGTAATTCAGATGAGCGAATACAATTCTGTCGTGCTTACTGCTGCACCGACGATAAATCCCAACAACAGCAACATGGACCTTGCTACGTTCGATGTCGAGTTCTATGTACCAAATACGCTCAACGGCTCGTTCAAGAGGAGCGACCGTGGGCTTCGTGACAACACTACGACAGATAGGGCCCTAACAGGTTCAAGCGAAACAACATTGGACTACAACCTGGCGTTCTGGGAAAGGTCGAAGAAGAATATGAATGGCACTCGCCTCAGCTACGAGGCTCTCAGTGCAAAAGACGAGCAGGAATTTAACAAGAGGTATGCCCAGCGTAAGGGCTTCGTTCCAGCTCCACCTTCATCAAATGACAGATGAGCTACTTTATAAGGGTAGTTATCTTCTGCTGAAGATTCAATGTCTTAAAGTTTCCGAACAGAGGAAGAAGCTTCGAGTACGCATCGTACATTCGGAGGTTGTTCTTCGTCATCGGAATATCGGAAGTAGGAACATCAATGATGGACATCAACTTCTTTGAATAGAGCTTACGAACATCGTTCCCATACTTGCAAATACCCCAGTGTGCCATAGTCGGGGTACGGATAATTCCGTTATCAAAATCGTTGGCGAATATCGACGGCAACTCGCATGGCACGGCAGTCATCACACAGCGGTCGAAGATGCCGCTACGGTAGCCAAGGTAATGGTCGACACGGTTGTCCATAAAGGTCACGTACTCGATAGAACGGTCTGTCAGGAACCTCGTGCAGTCCTCCTTGGTCGCAGGGAACACAGGAATCTTGTCCTTCTTCAATATCCGCTTGCATATCTCGTTGTAGCTGATTCTCGGCTTATACCACATGTTGATGCCATCCGAATCAATCTGGTTCAGGTTGAACTCGTAAAGGTATCCGTTCAGGGTAATGTTACTCGTCGGGATGCCAGCCCACCTAGTGGCACTGACATTCCTGATGATGCCGTCGACGAACCATTTCGGGAGATATTGCTTGAACATGGTTATCAGTCGGGTAGGAGAGTTAGACATGTCCTTGAATATCGCCTGCACATGCTCATCGAGGTATCCGTCTCGCACAGCCTTCCATTCCTCGACATCGTCGAAGCTGAGCTTGTTGAACGGAAGCGTTATCAACCCGTTGTGGCTGTTCTTGAATTTCAGTTTCTCGTACGGGATATACAGGAAGTCACATCCAGGGAACTCGTCAAATTCAAGGTCTGGGAGAATGACACTGAGCCGCTTGGCATCGTCATACGATATGAAATCATTGTACTTGTCCAGCGGTTCACCCAAGGTTCCCGTGCTGTAAAACACCACGTTGTTTTCTACGTTCTGGGCCTGGTTGTGAGCCTCGATAACAGAGTCGAGCGTATAACCGACCACTATCCTTTTTATGCTATGTTCGTTAATGTCCGTCATCATTGCTCCTTCATCGCAGACAACACCTTCTTCATGCCGATGTTTTTCTGTATGTACGGGTAAATATGCTTATCCAACCACTTAGCGTCTGGAAGACCAGTGTATATGTCGAAAATCTTGCCGTCTGGTTCGCAGAATATGTGCATCGGTTTAAGGGTTAGACCCAGGTTCGTGTATATCTTGCATTTCTCGGGTTCTGGTTCGACCACTATCTTGACCATGTAGTTGGAGCTGTCCAGCAGACCCTTCTTGTAGAACCAGTCGTGAATGTCGGCGAGGGAAGACCTGCAACGAGGGCAATCGTTATCGCCATCGTAGAAGATGAACAGCCACATCAAAGTGTTTCGGTCGACAAATTTGGAAAAGCACTCATTGCCAAAATCTACCAGTTGCTGGGACAACGGCTTATAGAGGCCAACATCGAATTTTCCATCACAACAAAGCTTACCCATAGGTGCATACAGCTACTTTACAATGGATAAAATACATTTTTACACTTTTTTAGCTGCATCATTGTATTCAGGGAACTTGATTTTCGCCATTTCTTCCTCGATTTCCTTCGGATGCCCGTAAAGAAGGTTCGGAGAACCGAGAGTAAGCATGGTGATTATCGTGTCTTCTGAACTGCTTTTAACATAACCGCCGCCATCGTTTTTAATTATCTGCTTAGCCAGAACGATATATTCGTCGCAGTATATCGGGTCAGGGGCGAAGAAGTCGTCCCTCAATTCCTTGGACTTGACATACACGTATACCGAAGACCCGACATCGGGTCCAATCACGTTTGTCAATGTTATGTTCATTTTCTTGCCAAGGCTAGCCATATAGCGGCGACGGATGATAGGAGATACCTGATACATGTTGTGGGTGTTAACCGTACAGTCCCTAATCATGTACGGCTTTCCGAAACTATATCCAGCTGGGCCGAACGAGTTGTCGATTTCCGCCTGGTTAGTATAGCCAGCACCCTTCAGGAGCTTTTCGAAACACGGGTTGTCGCACAGGCCAACATCAGGCTTGTTGTCGGTAAGGGTCATGTAAGTGATATGCGGGAACAGGTCTTGCTTATGCTTGCCTGCATCACTCCACCTATTATCCATTGTATAGAACCAGGTGACATACCCAGAATCGGAATCCGTAAACATCGACGCATTGCCTCCTCGCTTTGCGTCTACGTGGTACATTAACAACTGGGGTTTATAATAATCCTTGGAACGGTTGATGCTGGATACGAGGTAGTTGCATTTCTCCGTCGAGAACGTGTAATAGACATAGTCTCCTTCAAGGAACGAATGCTCAACGATATCGTTCAGCGTTGCCTCCATATCAGACTTTACGACAATCCAGTTCATCATGTCGCCCGTAGTCTTCGGCGGGATGACAATGACAGGTTCATCAATCTGACGGTGCTTGAACACCTGCTGCATGGTCTCTGTCGATGTTCCGTATTTCTGGAACGTCCTCGTGTCCATGGTCTCGAAAGCGCCTAGACGGAAGGAAATATGCTGGAAACTGTTGTTCGTACCAGGAACTATCTCGATGGATGTGTCGGTGACGACGAAGGTCAAAGCGGTACCGTCCATCGCCTCACTGCCAGTATTGTCAAATTTCATGACACCGTATTCACCCGTATGGATGAT
>Ga0247610_10000835_pt1 | contig 41089 bp, 37 predicted proteins | sample 174DNAGHGhighgp2_FD_193483 | JGI IMG/M metagenome (GOLD analysis project Ga0247610, IMG submission 193483) | Sheep rumen microbial communities from Palmerston North, Manawatu-Wanganui, New Zealand - 1742 DNA GHGhigh gp2 | ecosystem: Host-associated > Mammals > Digestive system > Stomach > Rumen...
CCCCCTAATACCCCTAATAAAAAAGAAGACATATTATCGAGTAATGACAAAGTTGACCCCCCTACTACTAACACCGCCCTGGAAACCTCTAACTACAAAGTACGTCTCAGCAATTTCTTCAATTATTACGATCCCAGCAAAACCAGGGTAGAAAACACAGCCGTCATGGAACAGCACGGACTACAAAAGTTGAGCCGCACCGCCTTCAAAACCTACAAGAAACTTTACCTGCAGCAGCAACAACAGATGCAGCAGCAGCAACAGATGCAGCAGCTTTGAGTTTACTATACCCCAAACTCAAGTTTGCTATACCTCAAACTTTCGCCAAACAGCCGCAAACTATTTTCAAACAGCCGCAAACTACCAGTTTACTATATAGCAAACTCACGGTGCGGATAAGGCAAAATAAGTGAAAAGGCGCAAGAAAGTGAGGTGAATATTTGGCAATAAAAAAATAATCATCTATATTTGCACAACCAAAGCAGAAAGTCGAACATGAATTTGAATCTAACAGACAACATCAAGATGCCTGACCATAGGCTCAGACGGCAAGTGGTGGAACTGTGTCGGAAGACAGGCAAACCACTGTTGAAGCTATCGACAAAGGACTATGTAGATAACGGACTGGGACACCTGGTCGAGCAGTTCGACGGGCAAGCTGGTCTGGTAAACATCGAAGTGTTCAACGAGTTGCAGCACACCATTACGGGTTGGCCTGGCGGCAAGCCCAATGTTGACGACTCAAACCGCCCAGAGCGTGCACTGCCCTACCCTAAGCGCGTAGTGGTGTTCTCGCCTCATCCTGACGATGACGTCATCTCCATGGGTGGTACCATTCGCCGACTGATGCAGCAAGGTCACGATGTTCACATAGCCTATCAGACGTCGGGTAACATTGCCGTAGGCGACGAAGAGGTAATGCGCTTCATGCATTTCACCAATGGCTTCAACACCATTTTCGCCAATGGCAACGACCACATCATCACCGAGAGCTACCATGCCGTGAAAGACTTCCTGGCACAAAAACAGGAAGGCGACATGGACACGGAGAAAATACGCCGTATGAAGTCGCTCATCCGCCGTGGCGAGGCACGTCTGGCTTGCGCCTATAATGGCATTAAGAGCGACCATATCCACTTCTTGGAACTGCCGTTCTACGAGAGTGGCCGCATAGAAAAGCTCCCCATGACCGAACGTGACGTACACCTGGTAGAAACGTTGCTTGCCGACATAGCACCCCACCAGATTTATGTAGCAGCCGATTTGGCCGACCCACACGGAACCCACCGCAAGTGTACCGATGCCGTACTGGCAGCCATTGACGAGGAAAAGCAGAAAGGTGCTGACTGGCTGAAGGACTGTCGGGTATGGATGTACCGTGGTGCTTGGGCAGAATGGGACGTTGCAGACATAGAGATGTGCGTTCCCATGAGTCCTGAAGAGTTGCGTGAGAAACGTAATGCCATTCTGCGTCATCAGAGTCAGATGGAAAGTGCCCCCTTCATGGGTGACGACGAACGCCTGTTCTGGCAACGTGCCGAAGACCGTAACCACAACACCGCCGAGAAGTACGACGAGTTGGGTCTGGCCTGTTACGAAGCCATGGAGGCCTTTGTGGAGTATAAGTTTTGATTAAACAAAAAAAGCAATATGAAGAAAACAGTATTTTTGATAGCCATGCTCTGCCTGATGCTGACAGGAGTCAAGGGTCAGCAGCGCATAGATGAAGAACTGACCGCACTGAGACAATGGAAAGCCACCACAGTGGTCAGCGAGTGTGCAGTGAAAGCCTACGGCATGGACAAGTGTTTCATAGCCGAAAAGATACCCGATAACGTCTGGGCTCGCATGCAGGGAAAGACCTACAAGCCCAACAACGACATTGGTCGGCAAGACCTGCGATACCTGCGACTGCTGCACTGGGACTTGGACAACCAGATACACATTGGCGAAATGGTATGTAACCAAAAGATTGCCAATGACTTGGTTGAAATCTTTAAACAATTGTTCGAAGCCCGCTATCCCATCGAGCGTATGGTATTGCCCGACGAATACAATGCTGACGACGAACAACAGATGAGAGCCAACAACACGTCATGTTTCTGTTATCGCCCCGTAGCAGGCAGTGGTCATCTGTCGAACCATGCCCTTGGAATGGCGGTCGATTTGAACACGCTGTACAATCCCTACGTTAAGCGTCGCACAGACGGAACACTGTTTATCCAGCCCTCAACCGGAGAGCCATATATACACCGTGAAGCTAATTTCCCCTACAAGATTACGAAGACCGACCTTGCCTACCGTCTGTTTACCGAGCATGGTTTCACATGGGGTGGCGAATGGAAGAGTTTGAAGGATTATCAGCACTTCGAGCGTTAAATAGTGTCAAAATAACACCAAAGTATAAAAAAGTCCCGTAAATCCTTTGTCATGTCAGAAATAAGTTGTAAATTTACACCCAAATTACGAAAACCTATAAAATTTACAACTAAAACAATTCTGACAAATGAAGAACCTGAAAGGAATTTTCATGGGCATCGGCGTTGCAGCAGCAATGTTGACAGCCTGTTCGTCTGCCGATAAGCAGATGACAACAGTATCAGGTCTGAATCCTGCCGCATTCGACTCAACGATAAACGGCAAGAAGACCGCGTTGTACATTCTTAAGAACCAGAACGGCATGGAGGTGTGCATCACCAACTATGGCGGTCGCGTGGTTTCGCTCGTTGTTCCCGACAAGAACGGCAAGCCAACCGACGTGGTGCTTGGTTTCGACAACATCCGCCAGTATGCTGACACGCTGAATTCACCCAGCGACTATGGTTCCACCGTTGGCCGTTATGCTAACCGCATCAACGACGGCAAGATAGTCATCGACGGCGACACCATTCAGCTGACGCAGAACGACAGAGGCAACGGTGCAAAGCACTGCCTGCATGGCGGCGGTAACACCGGTTGGATGCACAAAGTCTATGACGCTGATCAGCCCAACGACACCACACTGGTACTGACACTGGTGAGCCCCGACGGTGACAACGGCTTCCCCGGTGAGGTAACAGCAAAGACCACATTCACCATCTTACCCGACAACACACTCGATATCGTCATGGAGGCAACGACCGACAAGGAGACTGTCATCAACATGACCAACCACTCGTACTTCAACCTGAACGGCGACCCGTCGAAGGAAGGCGACAACATGGTGCTCTACGTTAATGCCGACAACTACACCCCCAGCGACTCTACTTACATGACGACCGGCGAGGTGAAACCCGTAGAAGGCACACCTATGGACTTCCGCGCTCCCACTCCACTGAGTCTGAACATCAACAACCAAGACTTCGACCAGACACGCAATGCTTCCGGTTTCGACCACAACTGGTGTCTGAACACCTATAAAGACGGTAAGGGCGACGACAAGACAGTCTGCGCATCGCTGTATTCACCCGTATCGGGCATCTTCCTTGAAATGTTCACCAACGAACCAGGTGTTCAGGTTTACACCGCCAACTTCCAGGGTGTAGGACGTGATGCCGACATCATTCGCAAGGGTGGTCTGAAATATCCGAAGCACGTCAGTGTTTGTCTGGAGAGTCAGAAATATCCTGACAGCCCCAACAAGAAAGACTGGGCAAGCCCCTTTGTAAAGCCTGGCGAGCAATACATGAGCCACGTAGCTTACAAGTTTAGCGTCAAATAATAACTAAAAAACAATAACTACACACAACATGGAAAATCTATCTATTTGGGAGAGAGTCAGCAACTCGGGCTTCGAGCCGATTGACTTCATTATCCTCGTCTTCTATCTCATTCTGCTGGTCAGCCTCGGACTGTTCCTCAGCCGCAACAAAGACGGCAAGGAGAAAAGTGCCAACGACTACTTTCTGGCTGGTAACACACTGACATGGTGGGCCGTAGGTGCCTCACTTATTGCAGCAAACATTTCTGCCGAACAGTTTATCGGCATGTCAGGAACAGGTTTCCGCGACGGTATAGCCATTGCAGCCTATGAGGTGATGGCCGCTGTCACGCTGATTGTTATTGGTAAGTTCCTGCTGCCTGTCATGCTCGACCGTAAGATATTCACCATTCCACAGTTCCTTCGCGAACGTTACAACGACGGTGTAGGACTGGCATTCTCAGTGCTGTGGCTCTTCCTCTACGTGTTTGTCAACCTGACATCAGTAGCATGGTTAGGTGCATTGGCTATTGAGCAGATTCTCGGTTTGCAGGGTGCCATGCTGAGCATTGGTGGTTTCGAGGTGTCCATGCGTATGGTCATTATCCTCGCCCTGTTCGTCATCGCCGGTCTGTACTCAATCTATGGCGGTCTGGCATCTGTAGCCTGGACTGACGTAATGCAGGTGACATTCCTCGTTGGCGGTGGTCTGATTACGGCTTATGTAGCACTGTCAGAGATGGGTGATGCGCTGTTCGACACCGACGCACTGGGTGCATTGGGCATTTTGTATAACGACCTGACGTCTGGTGCAAACGCACAAGACGTACACTTCCACCTGATTATTCAGGACAGCCACAACCACGATGCATTCACCAACGTACCAGGTATCGCAGCCGTTGTTGGCGGTGTTTGGCTGACAAACTTAGGCTACTGGGGTTTCAACCAGTACATCATCCAGAAGGGTCTGGCAGCCAAGAGTGTTGACGAGGCTAAGAAGGGTCTTATCTTCGCAGGTTTCCTGAAGATTTTGATTCCGTTCATCGTCGTTCTTCCTGGTATCTGCGCTTACTACATCATACAGCATCCCGAGGCATTCAAGTCAATGGAACTGGCAGGCAACATCAATGTTGCCGACGATGCATACCCCTGGCTCATCCGTAACTTCACACCGACAGGTATCAAGGGTCTGAGCTTCGCAGCACTGACAGCTGCCATCATCAGCTCGCTGGCTTCGATGTTCAACTCTACATCAACGCTGTTCACCATGGATATCTATAAGAAGTACATCAACAAGGGTGCTGGCGACAAGCAGCTCGTAAACGTTGGTCGTATCACTTCTGTATGTGCACTGGTTATCGCCCTCATCGCTGTTAAGCCATTGCTGGGCGGACTTGACCAGGCATTCCAGTACATCCAGGAATACTCAGGTTTCATCTATCCAGGTATTATCACCGTGTTCGGACTGGGTCTGCTTTGGAAGCGTGCATCGTCAACAGCCGCTGTTTGGACAGCCATCATCACCATCCCCATGGGTATCCTGTTCAAGGTTTGCTTCCCCGAGGTAGCCTTCCAGTTCCGTGCCGGCTACATCTTCATCATCCTTGTAACGTTCTTCATCCTGGTGAGCTATCTGGACAAGAAGTTCGTCAGCGTTGAGCAGCCCTCTGCTGCCGACCAGAACCAGATGATGCTGTGGGCAAAGATTCTTGGCTGTGCCGGTCTGTTCTTCATTGTCATGGCATTGTTGGTCGTTGGCATCGGTGCAACACATGCAACCCCCGACCCCGACAACAACTTCATCGACTACCTGAACGACATCGGCTTCCAGGCATTCATCTTCTTCGGTGTGCTGGTAGGATGTAACGCCGTATGGCTCTACAGCAACGCAAAGGACAAGGTACAGGATCAGAAGGCACTGCCCATCAACCTCAACCTGTTCTCCACTACGCGTGGTTACACTTGGGGTGCATTCGGCATCTGCTTCATCACCCTCTTGCTTTACGTTGTACTTTGGTAAGCAATCACTCTAAAAAGCACTATTCCGACTATGACGATATATTATAGTGAACACTCGAAGGCATACGTATCCGTCGATTGTATCATTTTCGGCTTCGACGAGGGCCATCTGCGCGTGCTGATAGGCAAGCGACAGATGGACCCCGGTCGGGGTGAATGGTCACTCTACGGCGGTTTCGTAGGTAGCAATGAAAGTGTTGACGAGGCAGCGAGCCGCACACTGTATGAACTGACAGGACTGCGTAACCTTTATATGCGCCAGGTTGGTGCCTTCGGAAACGTTGACCGAGACCCTGGCGAACGAGTAATATCTATAGCCTATTATGCACTTATCAACGTAAAGGACTACGACGACGTGCTGCGTCAGGAGCATGGTGTGGAGTGGGTAAACATCACCCAACTGCCCCCTATGTACTCTGACCACCGCGAAATGATTCGCAAGGCACGTAAACTGATGCAGGAGAAGATACGTACCGAACCCATCAGTTTCCGTCTGCTGCCCCGCCTGTTCACACTAACCCAATTACAACGGCTCTACGAGGCAGTAAACGGTGAAGAGGTAGATAAGCGTAACTTCCGCAAGCGTATCAAGGAAATGGAGTTCATCGAAAAGACCGAACTCATTGACAAGACAGGCTCAAAACGTGGCGCATACCTCTACCGTTTCAATAAGAGCGCCTATAATGAAGATCCGAGTTTTAAACTGTAAATAACCTAAAGAACAATGTTAGAAGAACTGAAACAAAAAGTATTTAAAGCAAATCTCGACCTGGTAAAGCAAGGTCTGGTCATTTTCACATGGGGTAACGTCTCGGGTATCGACCGCGAGAAAGGACTTGTTGTCATCAAACCCAGTGGTGTAAGCTATGATGAAATGAAAGCCAGCGACATGGTTGTAGTTGACTTGGAAACAGGAAAGGTTGTTGAAGGCGACCTTAATCCCTCAAGCGACACCCCCACACACCTGGTTCTTTATAAAGCATTCCCCAACATTCAGGGCGTGGTACACACCCACTCTACCTATGCTACCGCTTTTGCACAGGCAGGTCGCGACATTCCAAACATCGGAACGACGCATGCCGACTACTTCTATCAGGACATTCCATGTACACGTGACATGACAGAAGCAGAGGTCAAAGGACAGTACGAGCTGGAGACTGGTAACGTCATCGTCGATGAAATACTTAACATCCGCAAGATTAACCCCGACCACACACCGGCTGTTCTGGTAAAGAACCACGGTCCGTTCTCATGGGGCACATCGCCTGACAATGCCGTCTATAACGCAAAAGTCATGGAACAGTGTGCCAAGATGGCATTCGTAGCCTTCTCTGTCAACCCGCAGCTGACCATGAACCCACTGCTCATTGAGAAGCACTACATGCGTAAGCACGGACCGAATGCCTATTATGGCCAAAAGAAAAAGTAACAAACAAAAGAAACATCTATTAACAACAAACAAAACAAAGAATTATAATTATGGCAAAAGCATTTGAAAATTTAGAAATTTGGTGGGTAACTGGTGCACAGTTACTGTATGGAGGTGACGCTGTCGTTGCAGTTGACGGACACTCGAAGGAGATGGTCGAAGGACTGAACAACAGTGGTATCATACCCATAAAGGTTGTATATAAAGGTACAGCCAACAGTTCGAAGGAAGTAGAAAATGTGATGAAGGCAGCCAATAATGACGACAAGTGCGTAGGCATTATTACATGGATGCACACCTTCTCACCTGCCAAGATGTGGATCAAAGGTCTGCAAGACCTGCAGAAGCCATTGCTGCACTTCCACACACAATACAATGCCGAAATACCCTGGGAGACCATGGATATGGACTTCATGAACCTGAACCAGAGTGCTCACGGCGACATTGAGTTTGGACACATCTGCACCCGTATGCGCGTTCAACGTAAAGTGGTTTGCGGCTACTGGAAGGACGAACAGGCACAGAAACAGATTGCCGTCTGGGCACGCGTATGTGCCGGTGTTGCCGATGCAAGACAGGTACGCTGTCTGATGTTCGGTATGAACATGAACAACGTAGCCGTGACCGATGGCGACCGCGTAGAGTTCGAGCAGCGTCTGGGCTATCATGTTGACTACTACCCCGTCAGCTCACTGATGGAATACTTCAAGAAGGTGACTGACGCCGAGGCTGATGCACTGGTAGAGGAGTACAAGAAGGAATACACCATCAAGATTGACGAGAGTGGCGAAGAAGTATATTGGGAGAAAGTGAAAAATGCCGCCAAGGCAGAGATTGCACTGCGCCGCGTATTGAAGGACGAGGGTGCTACCGCTTTCACCACCAACTTCGACGACCTGGGCGATGCAGATATCGACGCTCCCGACTTCTGTGGTTTCGACCAGATTCCTGGTCTGGCATCACAGCGTCTGATGGCCGAAGGCATCGGTTTTGGTGCTGAGGGTGACTGGAAGACCGCCTGCCTCTATCGCACACTGTGGGTTATCTCACAGGGTCTGCCAACGGGCTGTTCATTCCTCGAGGACTACACACTGAACTTCGCCGGCGACCGCAGCAGCTGCCTGCAGAGCCACATGCTTGAGGTTTGTCCGCTCATCGCCGTTGATAAGCCCAAGCTTGAAGTACACTTCCTCGGCATTGGTATTCGCAAACAGCAGACTGCCCGCCTCGTGTTCACATCGAAGGTCGGTCGTGGCATCAAGGCAACAGTCGTCGATCTGGGCAACCGCTTCCGTCTGATTTCACAGGAAGTAGAGTGCATCGAGCCGAAGCCCATGCCAAACCTGCCCGTTGCCAGCGCACTTTGGGTTCCGCAGCCAACATTTGAGATTGGTGCCGGTGCATGGATCTTGGCAGGTGGTACGCACCACAGCGCCTTCTCATACGACATTACCGAGGAGTACTGGGAGGACTTTGCCGAAATGCTGGGCATTGAGTATGTCAAGATTAATAAGGAAACCAAGACATACGAGTTCAAGCAGCAGCTGCAGAACAACGAAATGTACTACATGTTGAATAAAGCCCTCAAGTAAGATATGACAGCAAAACAGACTATAGAAGCAGGAAAAGCTATTCTTGGAATTGAATTCGGTTCAACAAGAATCAAGGCTGTCCTTATAGACGAAGACAACAAACCAATAGCCCAAGGCTCACATGAGTGGGAGAACCAACTGGTTGACGGTCTGTGGACCTACTCTACCGAGGCTATCTGGTATGGTCTGCAGGACTGTTATGCAGAGTTGCGCAAGGACGTGCTGGCACAATATGAATGCGAGATAGAGAGTCTGGCAGCCATTGGTTTCTCGGCTATGATGCATGGCTACATGGCTTTCAACGAGAAGCAGGAGATTTTGGTACCTTTCCGCACATGGCGTAACACCAATACTGGCAAGGCAGCAGCAAAGCTGTCGGAGCTTTTCAACTACAACATCCCACTGCGTTGGAGCATTAGTCACCTCTACGAGGCTATCCTTGACAACGAAGAGCATGTGTCAGAAATAAAATACCTGACCACGCTGGCAGGTTATGTGCACTGGCAGGTGACAGGCAAGTTCGTACTGGGCGTTGGCGATGCATCGGGAATGATACCTGTTGACCCCGCCACGAAGACCTACGATGCAGAAATGGTACGTAAGTTCGACGAGCTTATTGCTCCGAAAGGCTTCAGCTGGAAACTGCTCGACATTCTGCCAAAATCGCTTAATGCAGGCGAGAATGCCGGTTTCCTGACACCTGAAGGTGCTAAACGACTTGACGTGAGCGGACACTTGAAGGCTGGCATTCCTGTTTGTCCACCAGAGGGTGATGCCGGAACCGGCATGGCTGCCACGAATGCAGTAAAGCAACGCACGGGTAACGTATCAGCCGGAACATCATCGTTCTCGATGATTGTGCTGGAGAAGCCACTCAGCAAACCTTACGAGATGATAGACATGGTGACCACACCTGACGGTTCACTCGTAGCCATGGTGCACTGCAACAACTGCACCAGCGACATCAACGCATGGGTATCCCTGTTCAAAGAGTACCAACAGCTGCTTGGTGTGCCCGTTGACATGAACGAGTTGTACGGAAAACTGTTCAACAAAGCTCTGGAGGGCGATGCTGACTGTGGTGGTCTGATGGCTTATAACTACGTATCAGGTGAGCCTGTTACTGGTTTGAGCGAAGGCCGTCCGATGTTTGTACGCTCTGCTGGTGACAAGTTCAACCTGGCAAATTTCATGCGTGCCCATCTGTATGGTGCCATTGGTGTACTGAAGATTGGCAACGACATATTGCTGAAGGAAGAACAGGTAAAGGTTGACCGGATTACCGGACATGGCGGTTACTTCAAGACACCTGGCGTTGGTCAGCGTATGCTGGCTGCTGCCTTGAACTCACCTATCTCTGTCATGGAGACAGCAGGCGAAGGTGGTGCCTGGGGTATAGCCTTGTTGGCTGGTTACATGGTAAACAATGCCGAGAAACGCTCTCTGGCTGATTACCTTGAGGAAGTTGTATTTGCCGGAAACAAGGGCGTATCAATAGCTCCAACGGCAGAGGACGTAGCAGGTTTCAATAAGTATATTGAGAACTATAAGAGCTGCCTGCCTGTTGAACAGTGCGCTGTTGACAACAAGAAGTAGCCCTACCCTACTATCCATAGCACCGCAGGTCACGTACTGCGCCTGCGGTGCTTTACACCATAATAATATTAGGAGTGACATGACGCGAACGATTATCAACACCATATTTCTACTCATTACTTTACCACTGGCTACATTTGGGCAGGTGATAAAGAAGGAGATACAAGCCGACCCAAACTTCTCGGCGGGAGCCTATATGGCTTATCCGGTGTCGAAAATTACGCCCGACACACCAGCTCCAGCAGAAAAAAAACCTTTTTACATCTCGCACTACGCATGTCCCGGAGCTTACTATCCAGACAACCATGACTGTTACGATGCTCCTTACGCCACACTAAGCAAAGCCGACAGCTTAGGCATGCTGACCCCATTAGGACGTGATGTCTTGCAACGGGTCATTCGGCTGCGTGACGATGCCTATCTGCGTTTAGGCGAACTTAGTGAGATAGGTGCCCAACAGCAGCGTGACATTATTCACCGCATGGTATTGCGCTTCCCGGAAGTATTCACTCAACAAGCCGACATCAGGGCTCGTAGTACCACCGTCAACCGTTGTATCCTTGCCATGGAGGAAGCTACACTTGAATTTGCCTATCTGTGTAAATACAGCAATATAGGTCATGAAGCCACAATGATGCACCATTCTTACATGAGTCCACAGGACTGGCGTATTGCCGATTCTCACATGGACTCCATCACGACGGCACTCTTCGACGACTTTATCAAGCACTATTCTACAAACGACAAGAAACTGATGCGCCGATTGTTCAATAACAAAGACTACGTCCGCCAGCATGTCTATGCCCAAGACCTGGCTCATCAGCTATTCATTCTTGCCGGAACCATACAGAACACCCAGCTGTTCGGAAAAATCACACTGTATGATCTGTTCTCCGACAAGGACATTTACAACCACTGGAAGCGTGAAAACGCCTGGTCATATATCAGTTATGGTGCCTATACCGTCAATGGCGGCAAACAACCATACGCCGTCAGACTCGCCTTACGCCATATCATTGAGCAAGCAGACAGCGTCAGCCATCTGAACAATCCTGTTGTCCACCCACGTTATTCTTCCGTCAACGTCATCTTACCTTTGTGTTGTCTGATGGAACTTGACGACTGCGGGGTGGCTACCAACGATCTGGGTAACCTCGACCGCCACGGATGGGCCGACTATCTCATGGCTCCCATGGGTGGCAATATCCAACTGGTGTTCTATCGCACCGACCCAACAGACAAAGATATCCTCGTCAAGGTTTTACTTCATGAGCGCGAATGCCGACTGCCCATAGCAACCGACTGCGCACCTTATTACCACTGGCGAGAGTTGCGTGATTACTATTTACGAAAACTTGATGCGTATGAGAAGAATTAATCAGATAACCGGTTTGCTTCTTTGCGCCCTGTTCGTCGTGGCGTCGGTGCGGGCTCAGTCAGCGCTCGACACCATCAGTCGTAATCCAAACTATGCAGCCGGAAACTATGCTCTATATCCTGACACCATTCATGGGCAATTGACACCGCCACCACCAGGCAAGCATGCCTTCTACATATCACACTATGGTCGCCACGGCTCACGTTACCTGAACGACCGTTCGGCATACGACATACCGCACAAGATGTTGTCACAGGCCGACAGTCTTGGAGCACTGACACCCATCGGGCACCAAGTCCTGCAGAACATCCAAAGCATTATTGCCTTCTCGGACAAGCAATGGGGAGACCTGTCGAGTCATGGACGCAGGCAACTACGGCAAATCGCGCACCGCATGGTAGAGCGATTCCCTGAGGTATTCGCCGATTCTGCACATGTTGATGCACGTAGCACGGTGGTCAACCGATGCATCCTATCGATGGGCAGCGCCATGCAGGAAATGGTACGCATGAACCCATCGCTTAAGGTTACCATGCGTGCTTCGCAGCGCGACATGCACTACATGAACTTCCAAGACCCCGTATTGCGCAAAGGAGCCATGACGCCTGAAGCCAAGCAGGCATACGATGATTTTGTAGAACGTCATCACGTTAACGAGCGACTGATGAATCTATTGTTTATTCAGCCCGACTCTGCACGTCAGGTAATCAACGAGAAATGGCTCAACTACTACGTCATAAAGATGGGGCTGTTCCAGATAAATACTGAAAACCATAAGGACACGTTCCTACTGAGCCTGTTCAAACCTGAAGAGTTACACCGTCTGTGGAAATGGGAGAATGTGTGGTGGTATATTCAGCATGGCGGATGCCTGTTGAACAAAGGCAGACAACCCTACACACAGCGCCACCTGCTGCGGCAAATCATTGCTGATGCTGACAGTTGCATACAATTGGAACGCCCAGGTGCACAGCTGCGTTTCGGTCATGAGACAGTGCTGCTGCCACTGGTATGCCTAATGGGAATCAACGGGTTCGACGTTCAGACAGCCAACCTTGAAGAAGTGGAAAAACTTGGCTGGTGGGGCACACAGGTGTTCCCTATGGGCGCTAACGTACAATTCATCTTCTACCGCACTGACCCAAGCGACAATGATGTACTGTTCAAGGTACTGCTCAACGAGCAAGAAGCACGATTACCCATTACAACCGACTGTGCCCCATACTATCATTGGGCAGACTTCCGACAATACTATTTGGACAAGCTTGAACGCTACAAACAACAATATGGCGAATAAACCAACAAATAAACAATATTAACAAAAAAAAGACAAACTATGAAGAGAATACTCCTTACTGCGATTACCGCAATGGCACTTGTCTCAACAACATGGGCCGACGACGGCGTACAGTTAACAGTGCGAGTCAACCAGCCCGGAGCAAAGATTAACAAAGAGATTTACGGACAGTTTGCCGAACACCTTGGGTCGTGCATCTATGGCGGTTTGTGGGTTGGCGAGAACTCACCCATTCCTAACATTAACGGATATCGGAAAGACGTGTTCGATGCACTGAAAGCCCTGCAGATTCCCGTACTGAGATGGCCGGGAGGCTGCTTTGCCGACGATTACCACTGGATGGACGGAATCGGTCCAAAGAGTCAACGACCTTCACTGCGTAACAACAACTGGGGTGGTACCATAGAGGACAATTCGTTTGGAACGCATGAGTTTCTGAACCTATGCGAAATGTTAGGCTGCGAACCCTATATCAGCGGCAACGTAGGCTCTGGTACGGTAAAGGAAATGGCACAGTGGGTGGAGTACATGACCAGTGACGGTGATACACCCATGGCACGTCTGCGTCGTCAGAACGGTCGTGACAAAGCCTGGCACGTCAAGTTCTTCGGCATCGGCAACGAGGCTTGGGGTTGCGGTGGCAATATGACACCGGAGTATTACTCGAATGAATACCGTAAGTTCAACACCTACCTGCGTGACCAAGGCGACAACCATCTATATCGTATTGCCAGCGGTGCCAGCGACTATGACTACAACTGGACAAAGGTTCTGATGCAGAACATCGGCCGTCAGATGCATGGCGTTTCGCTGCACTACTACACCTGCTCGGGTTGGAACGGCTCGAAGGGCTCTGCCATACAGTTTGATAACGACCAGTACTACTGGACTCTGGGCAAGTGTCTGGAGATAGAAGAAGTCATTAAGAAGCACAAGGCCATTATGGATCAAGCAGACCCTGACCATAAAATCGACCTGTTGGTTGACGAATGGGGAACATGGTGGGACGAAGAGCCTGGCACCATTCCAGGTCATCTCTACCAACAGAATGCCCTGCGCGATGCCTTCGTGGCAGCCCTTTCACTCAATGTGTTCCACCGTCATACCGACCGTGTGAAAATGGCTAACATAGCCCAAGTAGTCAACGTGTTACAGTCAATGATTCTCACAGACCAAGAAGGAACCGGACACATGGTACTCACACCGACCTACCACGTGTTCCAGATGTACACACCATTTATGGAAGCCACTTATCTGCCCGTTGATATCCAGAGTGAAACCATACGTGTTCGCCACGAATACTTCACGCCAATGGACGAAACCAGCGAGAACGGATACCGTACACTACCACTGCTGTCGGCTTCGGCAGCTAAGACTGCTGACGGAAGCATCGTGTTGGCATTAACCAACGTGTCGCTTGACAAGGCTCAAACCATCAATATCAACCTCGATGGCTTTACGGCAAAGACTGTCAACGGACGAATCCTCACGTCGAAAAACGTGGCTGACTATAACGATTTCCAGCATCCTGACGTCGTTTCACCCAAGGATTTTAAGGATGCCAAGTTAAAGAAAGGACAGTTGACAGTGAAAGTACCTGCAAAATCACTTATTGTATTAAATATTAAATAACAAACAACAATTATGAACGACAACAAAGTAATGAATCGCGCAGCGGACAACATTCGTATTCTTGCTGCTGCTATGGTAGAGAAAGCCAAGTCTGGTCATCCTGGCGGTGCCATGGGTGGAGCTGACTTCATCAACACACTCTACAGTGAATTCCTCGTCTATGACCCCGAAAATCCTAATTGGGAAGGTCGCGACCGCTTCTTCCTCGACCCAGGTCACATGGCTCCAATGCTCTATTCACAGCTTTGCCTCATTGGTAAGTATGAGTTGGAAGACCTGAAGAACCTGCGTCAGTGGGGTTCTGTAACACCTGGTCATCCCGAGCGCGAACTGGCTCGCGGCATCGAAAACACCTCTGGTCCTCTCGGACAGGGTCATACGTTTGCCGTTGGTGCTGCTATTGCTGCAAAGTTCCTGAAGGCTCGTCTGGGTAATGTCATGAATCAGACCATTTATGCCTACATCTCAGACGGTGGCGTACAGGAAGAGATTTCGCAAGGTGCAGGACGTATTGCCGGTAACCTGGGGCTTGACAATCTGATTATGTTCTATGATGCTAACGACATCCAGTTATCTACACGTACAGAGGTTGTTACATCGGAAGATACTGCCAGCAAGTATGAAGCTTGGGGATGGTATGTACAGAAGATTGACGGTAACGACGTTGACCAGATTCGTGAAGCCATCCGCAAGGCACAAGCTGAGAAGGAACGCCCCAGCCTCATCATTGGTCACTGTGTCATGGGTAAGGGTGCACGTAAGGCTGACGGTAGCAGTTACGAAAGCAACTGCGCCACTCACGGTGCTCCTCTTGGTGGTGATAACTTTGTGCAGACCATGAAGAACCTGGGTGCCGACCCAGAAAACCCATTCCAGATTTTCCCCGAAGTACAGGAACTTTATGCTAAGCGTCGCGAAGAGCTGAAGCAGATTGTTGCAGAGCGCTATGCAGAAAAGGCAGAATGGGCAAAGGGACACCCCGAGCAGGCTAAGCAATTGGAGGAATGGTTCAGCGGAAAGGCTCCGGTCATTGACTGGACAAAGGTGGAGCAGAAAGCTGGTGCAGCCACACGTGGTGCATCTGCTACCGTTCTGTCTGCACTGGCAGAGCAGGTTCCCAACATGATTTGTGCATCTGCCGACCTGTCGAACTCAGATAAGACAGATGGCTTCCTAAAGAAGACCCACAACCTTGTGAAGGGCGACTTCACTGGTGCATTCTTCCAGGCTGGTGTTGCCGAGCTGACCATGGCATGCTGCTGCATCGGTATGGCGCTGCATGGTGGTGTGATTCCCGCATGTGGTACATTCTTTGTATTCTCCGACTACATGAAACCTGCCGTACGTATGGCCGCACTGATGGAACTGCCAGTGAAGTTCATCTGGACACACGATGCATTCCGTGTTGGCGAGGATGGACCTACTCATGAGCCAGTAGAACAGGAAGCACAGATTCGTCTGATGGAGAAACTGAAGAACCACCACGGTAAGAACTCTATGCTCGTAGTTCGTCCTGCTGATGCAGAGGAGACTACAGTATGCTGGCGTATGGCTATGGAGAACACAGAAACTCCTACTGCCCTTATCTTCTCACGTCAGAATATCGACATGCTGCCCGAAGGCAACGACTACAATCAGGCAACCAAGGGTGCATACATCGTAGCTGGTAGTGACGAGGATTACGACGTTATTCTGCTGGCTTCTGGTTCAGAGGTTAGCACATTGCTGGCAGGTGCCAAACTGCTTAGAGAGGATGGCATCAAGGTTCGTGTAGTTAGCGTTCCTTCTGAGGGTCTGTTCCGCAGTCAGCCTGTCGAGTATCAGCAGAGTGTATTGCCTTGTGGCAAGAAGAAGTTTGGTATGACTGCCGGTCTGCCTGTTACACTCGAAGGACTTGTAGGTGGCGACGGCTGCGTATGGGGTCTGCAAAGCTTCGGCTTCTCAGCTCCTTACAAGGTGCTTGACGAGAAACTCGGCTATACTGGTCAGAATGTATATGAACAAGTTAAAAAACTGTTAGCATAATGGAAGTAAAAACTGTTGGCATAGCCTGCGACCACGCAGGCTTTGCACTTAAGAAATTTGTGCTCGAATATCTGGAGAAGCACGGATATCCATACAAGGATTACGGCACATGGAGTGATGCTTCTGTTGACTATCCTGACTTCGGCCATGCTCTGGCAGAAGGAATCGAGAGTGGAGAGGTATATCCCGGAATTGGCATCTGTGGTTCAGGTGAAGGTATTGCCATGACCCTGAACAAACACCAAGGAGTGCGTGCTGGACTATGCTGGATACCAGAAATTGCTCATCTCATTCGTCAACACAACGATGCTAACGTGTTGGTAATGCCAGGACGTTTCATTGACAACAAGACGGCAGAGAAGATTATGGACGAGTTCTTTACAGCTACCTTCGAGGGTGGACGTCACCAAAAGCGCGTCGATAAGATTCCTGTAAAGAAGTAATTCCTTCATTCTCATTTATGATAAAGGCTGTCCACTATATTCCGCGGACAGCCTTTTTTCGTCATACTAATAATCTTCCAATATCAAGAACGGGTGCACCTGTCAGTCCAAACAGGTGCACCTGTTTTGTCAAATGGGTGCACCTGTTTTCCCGAATACATGCACCTGTTTTTTATACACATATATAGAAAATACTTGTTTTAAGTTTCGAAAGATCAGTCAAGTTATCATTAATAAAATGTTAGACCAATTAGACTTCTTTAGCAACTTGATGTAAACAAACAAGGGGGAACGCTTTATAAGCGTCCCCCCCTCAATCAAATTGAGTGTATTGTAAATTTACTTAGCGTAGGCTACTGAACGAGTTTCACGGATAACGGTAATCTTCACCTGACCGGGATAGGTCATCTCTGTCTGAATCTTATTGGCAATCTCACCAGAGAGTGCTTCTGTCTCAGCATCGTCCATCTTGTCAGCACCCACGATGACACGCAGTTCACGACCTGCCTGAATGGCATAGGTCTTGGTGACACCAGGATAAGACATCGCTATGGCCTCAAGATCGTTCAGACGCTTAATGTAAGCCTCTACAATCTCACGACGTGCACCTGGACGTGCACCACTGATGGCATCGCACACCTGAACAATAGGAGCCAACAGGGTCTGCATCTCCATCTCGTCATGGTGGGCACCGATGGCGTTGCAGATGTCAGGTTTCTCCTTATACTTTTCAGCCAACTTTGCACCATAGATAGCGTGTGGAAGTTCTGATTCTTCATCGGGCACCTTACCGATATCATGCAGCAATCCGGCACGTTTAGCTTTCTTGGGGTTAAGTCCCAACTCAGCAGCCATGACAGCACAGAGGTTGGCTGTCTCACGTGCATGCTGTAATAGGTTCTGTCCATAACTGGAACGATACTTCATCTTACCGATAATACGTATGAGCTCAGGATGCAAGCCGTGGATACCCAGGTCGATGGTGGTACGTTTTCCTATCTCTATGACCTCGTTCTCCAACTGCTTTTTCACCTTTGCTACAACTTCTTCGATACGTGCTGGATGTATGCGACCATCGGCTACGAGCTGATGGAGTGCTAAACGACATGTCTCACGGCGTATGGGGTCAAAGGCTGAAATAACAATAGCTTCGGGAGTATCATCTACAACAATTTCCACACCACAGGCAGCTTCAAGTGCACGAATGTTACGTCCCTCACGTCCAATAACGCGTCCCTTGACATCGTCGTTATCAATGTGGAACACAGAAACGCTATTCTCAACTGCCGTTTCAGTTGCTACACGCTGTATGGTCTGTATGACAATTTTCTTGGCCTGAGCATTGGCATTGAGCTTTGCTTCATCCATAATTTCGTTAATATAGCTCTGAGCATCGGTCTTAGCCTCATCTTTCATGGCTTCTACCAGTCGGGCTTTTGCCTCCTCAGCACTCAGACCAGAGAGTTCCTCGAGCTTGGCACGTTCCTGCAGGCGCATTTTCTCCAGTTCGTCATGCTTCATTGCCAGCATCTTCTTCTCGTTATCAATACGTGTCTGCTGATTGTCGAGATCGTTCTTACGGCGTCCCAGTTCTTCCTGACGCTGGTTAAGCGATATTTCACGCTGTTTCAGACGATTTTCGCTTTGCTGAAAATGCTGGTTACGTTGCTGTACTTCTTTCTCAAGCTCGCTCTTTTTGTTAAGGAATTTCTCCTTCACTTCCAGCAATTTCTTTTCTTTAATGACCTCTGCATCTTTGTTGGCACTGTCGATCATCTGGTTATATTTTCCTTTAATAACATAACGGAAAATAAGATAGCCTGCAGCAACACCAATGACGAGTGCTACAGCGATGGCTATAATAGCAATTGTTGTATCCATAAAGTTTAATAATATATATGTGTTAATATTCTCATTCGTTGCTCTGTTCACTTGCTCTGCTCTCCAAGTGCACTTTCTATTTCAGCGGTGAGCCGTTTGAGAATATCATCATAGGGAGACGTATCGTTGTGTGCTCGCTCTTTCTGATAGAGCAAAGCCACATCGACAAGGGTCATCAACGCAATGGTGTGGTCTGACTTGCGTCCCTTATATGCCTGGGCATAGGCGTTGTATCGTTCAGTGATGAACTTAGCGGCGGAACGATAAAATTCCTCGTCCTCGCGTTTTATCGTCACTTCGATTTCTTCGTCATAGACGTGCAGGCGGATATGTAGTTTCTCTTTGTTCGGTTCTGCCATCGCTTCTTTAGTTTTCACTTAGCGTCACTTAAGATCGCAATGCATTTGTTCACTTCACGTATAAGCTTCGACAACCGGTCCTTGGCACCTTGCAAGTCACCGTCGGATATCTCAATCATCTTAGCCATCTTCAGTGAGTCATAGTCATGAGACTTTTGTTCGAGTTTGTCACGCAGGTTATTCAGCTCACGCTCGTTCTGCTCGACCATTGCATAAAGGTCATCATTCTCCTTCTTCAACTGTTGGAAGCGGAGAAGCATCTGCCGGACGCGAGTCTCGAAATCCCTTAAAACTTTCTCATTAGAGTCCATGTGCTAACTCATTAGTTTTGACAAAGGTAAGTTTTATTTACGAATTATGAATTACGATTGCCAAATTACTGCTTTTTTTTATGATTTTTTAGCGTTTTCTTTATCATCTTTTGGACGTGGTTCCTTCTTTGCAAGCATAACAACCTTATAAAGGAAATCTGTAGTCCACTTCTGTGAGAAACCCAACCGACGCGCATATTCACGTGCGCCGACAGCCGTCTTCATGACACTGGCTTCCTTAAAATCATTCTTTGTAAAGATGTCGTTGACCGTTTGTTCCGTCATGCTATAGATGGTTTTCTTAAATACACTTGGTATGCGAAGCTTATATTTCATGAGATTAGTCACAAGCATCAGCATATCATTAGTATAAGCCTGGAACTGAAGCATATACGGCTGTACATCTTGCAATTTACGACAACGCTTCTTGATACTCTGGTCAATCTCCTTGAAGAAGTCATCATCCATCTCGTAGATATCCTTCAACATCTTGCGACAACGGTTCTTCTCTCCTATGCCAAGTTTGTTGTTAACGGTAGGCACATGAAGCGTAGCCTTGAAAACTCGTAAGTCTGGCAGTGCTGCAATATTTGTGATGCCCAAATCAGCAGCCATCACTGCCTGAAAATATACACGGATAAGGGTCATAAAATCCTCCATGCCCCCCGTTTTTTGCGTTTCATCGGTATTCTTCCGACCGAATATTTTTGATAAAAAAGCCATAATTAATAATTTTTCGGCTGCAAAGGTACAAAAAAATCATAATTTATAATCCATTATTCACAAATATTTTCTACCTTTGCACCCTGAATATAACGTTATATCAATGAAGGGAATAGTTTTAGCAGGTGGAAGCGGTACACGCCTCTACCCCATAACCAAGGGTATTAGCAAACAACTGATCCCCATTTTCGACAAGCCGATGATCTACTATCCGATATCGGTTCTCATGCTTGCCGGCATACGTGAAATACTGATTATCAGTACTCCACACGACTTGCCAGGCTTCAAGCGACTGCTTGGAACAGGTGAGGAAATAGGAGTTCGCTTCGAATATGCCGAACAACCATCACCCGATGGTTTGGCGCAAGCCTTCATCATAGGAGAACAGTTCATCGGTAATGACTGTGCATGTCTTGTTTTGGGAGACAACATTTTCTATGGAAGCGGATTCAGTGGATTGCTAAAGGCAAGTGTAGAGAATGCTGAGAAACACGGACAAGCGACAGTCTTTGGATATTATGTCAACGACCCGGAGCGTTATGGCGTGGCAGAGTTCGACGAAGAAGGTAACTGCCTCAGTATCGAAGAGAAACCCGAGAATCCACGTTCCAACTACGCCGTAGTAGGCTTATACTTCTATCCTAACAGTGTAGTAGAGATAGCAAAGAACATCAAACCAAGTGCCAGAGGTGAACTGGAAATCACTACCGTCAACCAAGAATACCTGAAAAGACAGATCTTAAGGGTACAGACATTGCAGCGAGGCTTTGCGTGGCTCGACACAGGAACGCACGACTCACTGAGTGAGGCTTCGAATTTTATTGAAGTAATAGAGAAACGTCAGGGTCTGAAGGTGGCATGTCTTGAAGAGATTGCCTATAAGCGCGGATGGATTAACCGTGAACAACTGGTAAAACTGGCACAGCCCATGCTGAAAAACGGATACGGACAATATCTGCTTCAACTGGCAAACCAAAGATAAGCAACAACTAAGCAATTATTTTAAACTACACCTATATATATAATATAATGGAAGAAAACAAAAAGATCGAGACCATCGATAACATCGATGCAATAGTTCAGAACGAAGAAGAATCATCGTTCGATTTCAGAACCATCTTTACCATGGTGGTACTGAACTGGCAGTGGTTCCTGCTGTCTATTCTCATTTGTGTCTTCAGCGCAATGATTTATCTGCGCTACACCACACCGGTCTATCAGGTGTCTGTGAAGATGCTTATCAAAGATGAAGACAACAGGCGACGCAGCACGCAGATGCTCTCGAACATGCGCGACTTTGGTTTCATCTCAAACAGTACCGGTATTGAGAACGAAATAGAGATTCTTCAGAGTAAGATTCTGGCAGAGGAAGTTGTAAAGAATCTGAAGCTTTACACCGAATACTATTCTGACGGTCGCATTAAGAAAGTCCTGATGTATCAGACACAGCCTATCAATGTTGACATCGACCCGTTGAGCCTCAGCAAGATGGACGATACATTGAAGATTGTCAACATGAGCATTACGCGCGAGAAGTCAAAGTATGTTGTCAATGGAACAGTACAGGCAGGTAATGGCGAGCGTGAATTCTCCACCAGCTTTACCACCATGCCTGCAGCTCGCAAGATATCTGCCGGCACACTGACATTCACCAGTATTGCAGGCCGTAAGATGCAGGAAGGCGAGACGATGCATGTAAACATCTCACCAGTGACAATGGTTGCCAGCCGATATGTCGGAAGTCTCTCTGTTGAGCCTACCTCTAAGGTTACTTCTATCGCCCTGCTTACCATTAAAGACATCAATGCAAAGCGTGCACAAGACTTCTTGAAGGAACTGGCAGAGTGCTATAACGGCCAAGCCAATGCCGACAAGAATGAAATTGCTCGCAAGACAGAACTCTTCATCAACGACCGTATGGAGAAGATCAATGCCGAACTGGGCATGACCGAGGGTCAGATAGAGAGTTTCAAACGTAGTCATAACATGACGAACATGAGCATTGATGCTGCTCAGTCAGTACAGCGTTCAAGTGAGTTCTCTGATCAGTTGTCACAGGTGAACGCACAGATTCAGATGATTGACTACATGCGTGAGTATGTTGATAACCCATCGAACAAATATCAGATTATGCCATCAGGTATAGGACTGAACGATGCGTCATCAGCTGCACTCATCAACGACTATAACCAACAGGTACAGAACCGTAACCGTCTGTTGCGCTCGGCTTCTGAAAATGCACCTCAGGTTATGACGCTGACCAGCACCCTGGATGAACTGGAGCGTAGTATCCGTACGTCATTGACACAGGCTCACCGCTCTGCTGACATACGCCGACAGTCCATCAGCAACCAGTATAGCATGTACCAAAGCCGTGTGTCAAGCACGCCAGTACAGGAACGTGTGCTGACCGAGATCGGTCGTCAACAGGAAGTAAAGTCTGGTCTTTACCTCATGTTATTGCAGAAACGTGAAGAAAACTCCATTTCTCTGGCAGCAACAGCTGATAAGGGAAAGCTCATCGACAAACCCAAATATGGCGGAAAGGTCAGTCCAAAGTCGGCCATCATCATGCTCATCTCCCTCATTCTTGGCGCCGGTCTGCCTGCACTTATCCTTTATCTTATCCAGTTCCTGAAGTATAAGATTGAAGGACCAGACGACCTGGCACGTCTGACCAATCTGCCTGTTGTGGCCGAAGTGGCGGTTGCCAGCGAGAGTGCCAAGACTGCAGCCGGTATTGTTGTACATGAGAATCAGAACGACCAAATAGACGAGATATTCCGTTCTATGCGTACCAACATCCAGTTCATGATGACCGACAAGCAGAAAGTCATTCTCTTCTCCTCTTCCACATCAGGCGAAGGCAAGACATTCAATGCCGCAAACCTCTCCGTAAGCTTCGCATTGCTGGGTAAGAAGGTTATCCTGTTAGGTCTCGACATCCGCAAGCCGGCACTTGGCAAGCTCTTCGGTATAACCAATCGTGAGCTGGGTATTACCAATCTTCTTAATAAGGAACAGATATCCAAGAGTGATGTAAAATCGCAAATCATCTCTTCGGGCATTAACAGCAACCTTGATCTGCTGCTGGCAGGTCCCGTTCCACCTAACCCTGCAGAGTTGCTGGCACGCGAGAACCTGGCAACCATCTTCGATTATCTGCGCGAAGATTATGACTACGTCATCCTCGATACCGCACCTATCGGACTGGTAACCGATACATTCCAGATAGGCAAGTATGCTGATGTGAGCGTTATGATCTGTCGTGCCGACTACACCCCGAAGGCCAATATCAGCATGATCAACAACATCCACAAGGAGCAGAAGATGAAGAACATGTGCATTGTACTCAACGGTGTCGATATGTCTAAGAAGAAGTACCGCTATTACTATGGCTATGGACGATACGGCAAGTACGGCCGTTATGGTTATGGCAAGTACGGTTACGGCAGATATGGCTATGGTAATTACGGTTCGTATGGCAACTATGCAAACAGCCATTATGGCAAACCCGACGATAAATCAATCAAGAAATAAGCAACAATGACAATAGCAGTTGACTTCGACGGAACCATCGTCGAACATAAGTATCCACAGATTGGCAATGAGATACCTTTCGCTGTTGATACACTCAAGATGCTCATCAAGGATCATCACAAGCTCATCCTATGGAGTGTCAGAGAGGGACAACTGCTGGACGAAGCAGTGGAATGGTGTCGCCAACGCGGCATTGAGTTCTATGCCATCAATCGTGACTACCCTGAGGAAACAACCGACAACAACCAGCATTTCAGCCGGAAGTTGAAGGTTGACGTCTTCATTGACGACCGTAACCTCGGTGGACTACCCGACTGGGGTACCATCTATCGGATGATAAGCCATCGTAAGACATGGCATGACCTGATGGACGAAGACAGTGCGCTTGACTTCCACTCCAGCTACGAGCGTCAACACCACCATTCCAAGAAAAAGAAGAAATGGTGGCAAATACTCTGAATAACTACTATTTATTCTTTTGAATAATTCAATATTGTACGGCTCAAGGCAGTGGGATTACCCATATCGAACATCTCGCCCTTGAGCCGTACACCTATCATACCACTTTGTTGGCGCACTTGTTCAAGAGCAGTAGTCAACTCTATCTCACGTTGCATGTCATGTTCTTCGTCAGCTTGACGAATGTTTTTCCCCAGTTGTTCAAACACTTCTGGCGTCAGGATGTATTGTCCAAAAACGGAATAGTAGTGATGCCTACCCTCTTTATCGCGTACACTTAAGTATTCTTCCGCATACGACGGTTTTGGCTTTTCGTTCATCGCACTCACATTCAATATCGTTTCGTCTTTGTCCTCCCATACACCACTGAGAATACCATAATGGCTGACCTCTGCCAATGGTACATCATGAATGCTGACCATCATCTGGTTATAACGTTCATACTTCTCAATAAGCTGAAGAGCACACGGCTTGTTGCTCTTACTGCGATACAACGTGTCACCCAACAACAGCAATACCGGTTCATCGTGAGTAAAGTCAACAGCCTGATAGACAGCATGTCCGAAACCGCGTCTGTGGCGTTGATAGACGTAATGCAAGCGTTTGCCAATGGAAAGAATATGATTCTCATACTCCCTGTTCTCGGGGCTCAACTTCCGAAGATGCTCATCGGAAAGTGGTCTCTCGAAGAACTCTGCATATTGCATGCGCTCTTCTTCTGATCCCAGTACCAGACAAATCTCCTCAATACCACTCTTCACCAACTCCTCCAACAGAATCAGAATGACTGGTCGCACTTTGCCGTCAGGACAGGGAATAGGGAAGAAATCTTTTCTGATGACACGTGTTGCAGGATAAAGGCGTGTACCAAAGCCTGCCACAGGAATAATAGCACGGCGCACAGTATGTATAGGATGAAGTGTCAACTTATATGCCTTCATGCCTATTCCATTGAGGTAGTCAACCAGCTGTATCTGTGACTGCTCATCGCGTGCCAGGAACTGAACGGACCCATCACCATGCGAACCAACACCTTTTCCGCCATATACCAAAGGCTGAATATGCGGGTCGTGCAATGTCTCGTGCAATTTAGGTGCCTTCAGCGCCTTTGACAATGGTGCTACCTGACGATTGAAAATCTCTTCAGTTTCTACCATCAGTTGTCCCAATGCCTCTGCATTTCCTTCTGCCATATAAGCAACAGCGCGTTCTATAATACTCTGATTCTGCTTACCCAACGCATCGTGCAACCGTTGCTCCTCTTCATTGGAGGCAAAAGGATAGGCCTTGTTCAAGTCACTCAATATCCTGATGGTGTCTTTCTCGGCACAAAGATCGGCAAACACCCAGTACAATGACTTCCTCACTTTCAGCGACTGTACCTCAATCTCATCACCGTCGAAGGTCATCAGATTAGGTTTCACGCCGAAGGCACATGCCTGGTCGAGTCGTCCGCAACGTGACGAAGTGCGCAATTCGCCCAGATAGGCAATGTTCATCTCGCCCAATGTATTAAGATTCAGATTATATAATAAATTGAACGCGCGCGCGACAAGTACACAAATAGCAGCCGACGAAGACAACCCACTCTTCATGGGCAACGTCATGTTGGTAATACGAATGCTGACTCCACCAACTTTGTACCATTCCAGCATATAGCTTGCCACTCCTGCACAGTAGCAGAAGAAACTGCCCGACTTCGCTATGCGTTTCAGTTCCCCTTCGTTCATACGGCATGAGAAGTCGCTCCAAACACCACTAATTTCGGGGGCATCGCTTCGCATCTCAAAGAGGGACGACTGTTCAACCTCGGCATAAATGCCCTGTTCTATGCCCGTAACGATGGCGGCACCCGGTTCTATATCGGCATTCATTGTACGGTAATGTCCTGCCCAGTCAGTATGTTCACCGAACAGACAAAGACGTCCTGGCACAAAAAGTTTTATCATGTTGTTATTGTCCGTTTTATTGTTTTAAGTGTCTAAATTAGTGACAAAGATAACATATTTTATTGAAAAATTGCATTTTCCGCAAGAAATATTTGGTTTTTTCAAGCATTTTGCATACTTTTGCAATCGTCTAACAAAAATATCAACAAGTTAATAACTTAAATACAAGCGCCTATCGACAAAACTATACTCCATAAAAAAGAGTGTAAAAAATGGACAAATTCGCAGCAATGACCGACGAGGAGTTGGCCTTACAGTATGTCGATGGAAACAACCAGGCATTTGATGAGTTATTAGCACGCAACCAGCAAAAGCTTTTCAACTACATCATGTTCATGGTTCATAACCAGGAACAGGCAAACGACATCTTCCAGGATACGTTTGTCAAGATTATCGTGAAGTTGCAACAGGGCAACTACACCAACTCCGGCAAGTTCTCCTACTGGATGACACGCATAGCCCATAACGTCATTATGGACTGGTATCGCATGCAGAAGGGTGAACATATTGTCGAACCCAATGCCGATAACGACCTGAGCAATCTTGGTGGTCAGGAGGTTTTAGAACTGAACCGTGAGATGCAGCTTATCAATAGTCAGATTATGAACGACGTACGCCACATGATGGACAGCCTGCCTACTGCCCAGCGCGAGGTAGTCTATATGCGAATGTATCAGGACTTGTCGTTCAAAGAGATAGCCGAGATAACAGGCGTCAGCATCAATACTGCCTTGGGACGCATGCGCTATGCCATACTGAACCTTCGCCGGATGGCCAAGAAGCACGACATCACGCTGAACGTAGAGTGTGCTTAATAATCGCCGTTACAGCATGCGCAGGTCATGAATGACTTGCTCAGGTGTCTTGTTCTTGAACACATAACTGCCACTAACCAGCACGTCAACGCCGGCAGCCACCAGTCGTGGAGCGGTTTCTGCCTGCACGCCACCATCTACTTCAATCAGTGTCTCGCACCCTTTTTCATCAATCATTCGTCTGAGACGCTGCACTTTCGCAATGGTATTCTCTATGAACTTCTGTCCGCCAAAACCTGGATTCACACTCATGAGCAATACCATATCTACATCGCCAATGATGTCTTCAAGCATGCTGACTGGCGTAGCAGGATTCAGTGTGACACCAGCTTTCATGCCGGCATCATGTATTTCCTGTATGGTACGGTGCAAGTGGGTACAAGCCTCGTAATGAACGTTCATCATCATGGCTCCCAGCTTAGCCGTCTGCTTGATATATTGTTCTGGATGTACTATCATGTAGTGTACGTCCAAAGGTTTAGTACAAGCCTTGGCAACAGCTTCCAAGACGGGGAATCCAAAAGAGATGTTTGGCACGAAGACACCATCCATTACGTCCAGATGTAGCCAGTCGGCCTCGCTTCGGTTAATCATCTGTATCTCGTTGTCAAGGTGCAGAAAGTCTGCAGCCAGCAACGAAGGGGATACTTTTGTCATATCAGAAAAACCTTGAAATGTTAGTTTAGACACAAGAACATGCCGCTGTTTCCAGCACCTTTAGTCACACGACAGGTGCGTGCTATTTGCTTAATCAGATTCAGGGTGTTCTCATTTGGTTTCAATACGTCGGTGGTAAAATACTTCATAGGCACACTATTAAGTTAATAACTATAATCTTAACGCATGAATGAAGTATTTATTATATCATTTCACCGAATATTTTTCAATTTCTTTCATCCCGTTCAGGAAATCAGTAGCACGCATGCGTTTCTTGCCTGCCAGCTGCAGTTCGTCAACCACCAGCATCGTACCGTCGCCTGCCACGACACCCATTTTGTTACGTCCCATCAGCCGTATGGTGCCAGCCGAGCCAGTTGCGTTGTCATCCTCGGTATGCGCTTTGTATATTTTCAATACCGTCTCATGACCGTTGGCATCGGCAAGCATGGTCCATGCACCAGGCACTGGCGACAATCCACGAATGAAGTTTCTCACAGCCTCAGCCTCTTGGTTCCAGTCGATGCGGCAATTTTCCTTGAACAACTTCGGTGCTGTATGCAATGTCTCACCTGCGGTCATCAGTTCGTCCTGTGGTATGCTAACCGGTGAGCCGTCGGCTGCTACGATGCGCTCCAGTGTTTCCATGCAGATGTTAGCTCCTAAGTTCATCAGGCCGTCATACACATACTCCACGTCGGCATCCTGTGGAATGTCAAAAGGCTTCTGCATGATAACCCTTCCGGTATCTATGTCATGGTCGAGGAAGAACGTGCTCACACCCGTTTTCCGTTCACCGTTGATGATTGCCCAGTTGATGGGTGCTGCCCCACGATACTGTGGCAACAAAGCAGCATGTACATTGAATGTCCCGTACTGAGGCATGTCCCATACGACCTCGGGCAACATACGGAATGCCACGACTACCTGAAGGTTGGCACCATAGGAACGCAACAGCTCCACGAAGGCGGGGTCTTTCATCTTTTCGGGTTGCAACACGGGTAAGCCATGCTGTTCACTGAACTGCTTGACCGGCGATGGTTGCAGCACACTGCCGTGGCGTCCCACGGGTTTGTCGGGTTGTGTCACTACTGCGACTACGTTATAACCACCATCCAGTATGGCTTTCAGTGTGGGTACGGCAAATTCGGGCGTACCCATGAACACGATGCGTAAATCTTCCTTCTTCATTTCAACAAAAAATCTTATCACTCAATCCTGACTCATGTCAGCCACCATCTTTCGGTACATCTCGTTGACCCGCTGACGAGCCACGTAACCTTTCATGTGGTTGTCGCTATCCAGAACGGGCAGCCAGTCGGCCCCTGTTTTGTCGAAAGCCTCCATCACTTCCTTCATCGACATGGTGTCATACAGTTTGACAGCCGGTTGTGTCATCAGCTGCGACGCCCTGAAATGATGGTATAGTTCCATTCTGAACACCACATGTCGTATGCGTTTGATGTCTATCTCGCCAAGCAGTGTACCTGCCGGGTCGAGTACTGGCAGCTGACTGTTATGGCTTCGTGAAATCTTATGAACGATTTGTCCCAGTTCCATGTCTGGCTCAACGGCCATGTAGTCACGGTCTATGACGGAGTCCAGGCTCATCAGTGTCAGCACCGCATGGTCGGTATGATGGGTAATGAGCTGTCCCTGCTTTGCCAGTCGCATGCCGTAAATGCTGTGTGTCTCGAAGATATTGATGGTCAGATAGGCACATACAGACGTTATCATCAGCGGCATGAACAGGTTATAGCCGCTTGTTATCTCTGCAATGAGGAAGATGCCCGTCAGTGGCGCATGCATCACGCCCGACATCACGCCAGCCATTCCCAACAGTGCAAAGTTCTTTTCGGGTACATAGACACCGATGCCGTTCTCGTTCCATACACGTGCAAAGAGGAATCCGGCAAAACAGCCAATAAACAGACTTGGGGCAAACGTTCCGCCCACACCGCCTGCACCATTGGTTGCCGAGGTGGCAAACACCTTTGTCAGCAGTACCAGTGCCAGGTAGGCAATGAGCAGTTCGCTGTGTCCATAGAACAGCGAGCCGTCAAGAATCTGGTTCCAATCGGCTTCGGTACGTCCGTTGAGCAACAGACTGATGGCATGATAACCCTCGCCATACAGACTTGGAAAGAGGAAGATGAGTAGGCTGAGCATTATTCCGCCTATGAGCAGCCGTACGTATGGCTGGTTCTTGAAGCGGGCGAACATGCTTTCCGTCGCCGTCATGGTGCGTATGAAGTAAAGACTCACCAGTCCGCAGAACACCCCTAACAACACCGTTGCAGGCACTCGCTGCACTGTCCAGTCGGAGTCGATATGGAACGTAAAGAGCGTTGTGTCGCCACTAAAAATGTAAGTGAAGCAGGTTGCCGTGACGCACGATACAAGTATAGGCAGCAGTGAGGCCATGGTCAAGTCAATCATCAGCACCTCCAGCGTAAACACCAGACCGGCAATGGGGGCTTTGAAGATACCTGCTATGGCGCCTGCCGCACCGCATCCCATGAGTAGCATGAGCGTACGACTGTCCAGTTTCAGCACTCGTCCCAGGTTTGAGCCGATGGCCGAGCCGGTCAGCACAATAGGCGCCTCGGCACCTACCGAACCACCGAACCCGATGGTAATGGCAGAGGAGACGACTGACGACCACATGTTGTGTGCTTTCAGCCGGCTCTTTTTCGAGCTGATGGCATAGAGTATGCGCGTGATGCCGTGCGATATGTCGTCGCGTACCACATAGCGTACGAAGAGCGATGTCAGGTAGATACCCACTACGGGCAATACCAGATAGAGCCAGTTGGCCTTGGTGTCATTAATCTGACTGGTGAGCAACCCGCTGATCTGATTGATGAGCGAATGGAGGATGAAGGCAGCCACGGCTGAGAAGAAGCCAACCATCAGTGCCAGTACAATGATGAACATCTTGTCGCTGACATGCTTGATTCGCCACTCATGTAGCCTGCTTAACCAATTCTTTGTATCGCTCATTGAAAAAAACTCAAATATCGATTGTCAAGCCTCAATTTCTGATAATGGTGACCTCGCCATCTTCGCGCAACCGTATAATGCTGCTGGGTTTGTGAGGCTTATGTTCCTGCCGGCGTGTCCAGCATACGTAATCGACACGTTCCAACAAGACTGGGTCAATGTCCTGATAGTTCTGCGCAGCAGGCTGTCCGCTGATGTTGGCGGAAGTAGATACCAAAGCTTTCTGGAACTTATAGCACAACTCTTTGGAAAAAGCCTCCTGCGTAATGCGCAGTGCAACGCTTCCGTCCTCGGCTATGAGGTTCTCTGCCAGGTTGACGGCTCCGTCGAGTATGAGTGTGGTAGGTTTAGCATCGCTGTCTTGTAGGCTGTCAATGAGTTGCCATGCCACCTCGGGCACATGTCGTACGTATCGCTGCAACCTTGCATCACTGTCAACCAGACAAATGAGCGCCTTAGAGTCCTGTCGTTCCTTGATTTCATAAACCCTTTTGACCGCCTCGCTGTTAGTGGCGTCGCATCCTATTCCCCATACGGTGTCCGTGGGATAGAGAATCACCCCACCCTTTCTTAGGACTTGCACTGCGTTTTTGATGTCTTGTTCGCGTGTCATATACCATTTTTATGTTTAAGACTGCAAAGTTAATAAATTTTTTTTACTTAACCACATTCTTATGCGAAAAAGAAGGATGCTGGGCACTGAGCGCCTGCGGCCACGCCCCACGAACCCGTTCGTGGGGCGTATAGATAATGTCATCGTCAGCTATTGCTGCCGTTGCCATATGGCAACGTTGAGTTTGCTATATAGCAAACAGGTAGTTTGCGGCTATTTAAAAAAAGTTTGCGGCTGTTTGAAAAAAGTTTGCCATATAGCAAACTCGCGTCCAACAGCCGCAAACTCGTATTAGCGTATCGCTTTATTATAGTGCGAACTTATATCCGACGGTGAGTTGGAAAGACATGTTCTTGTAGCTCTCGTCCCCGTTGTCCTTAATGGCATTGGTAAGTCCGATGTTGTAACGTGCATCGATCACGATGGGCACATTGAACTGATAGCTGACGCCGACAGGTATTGAGACGTCGAATTTCTCCATGTTGTCCATGACATCCTGGTCGAGCTCGTACTTCTCCGTCACGTTTCCCGCTGACCCTTCGACGGTGACTTTCTCGCTGGCATTGGTCATGAATCCGAGCTGTACGCCAGCCTTCAGTGCAAAACCCTTAAAGAGGTACGCGTTGAGTAGGATGGGAACGTTGACGTATCCCAGTTCAATCTTCGCGTCCCGCATCTTAACTTTTGTTCCGCTGATGTTGAAGTCGGTGTCCTTCCACCCACTGCCCTGCTGTGCATAGTTAACGCCAGCAGCGAGGCTGAAGGTATTAGTGAGCTGATACTCAGCTTCTGCACCAATGATGAAGCCAGCTGTAGGAGCCTTGTCTATTGATAAGCCACTGGTGGTTCCGGTGTTAGGAACGGTGACACTGGGCATATTGGTTAAGAGGGACCCGGTAGCACCCATCTTAGGCTGTAGGGAGAATGTTCCCGGTTCGAACTGTGCGTTAGCACTTAGTGCGGCTGCCATGAAGACAACCATGATCAAAAGTTTTTTCATCATCCTTATTCGTTTAGTTTATAAACACTTATGTAAATAAAATTGTCAGAATTCGCTGGTAAAGTGGAACTTGATATGCTTGAAGTCCTGTTGCGCCATCTGTAGCATGTAGTTAGAGTCAGCGAGGAAGACGTCGCGTCCCTCCTTGTCCTTCGCCATGTACTGGTACTTACGTTTCTTGAACATGTCGAGTTCCTGCTCGTCATCACTCTCAATCCAGCATGCCTTATAGAGGTGGACGGGCTCCCACCTGCAACGAGCGTTGTACTCATTCTCGAGCCGGTACTGAATGACCTCGAACTGGAGCTGTCCTACGGTACCTATAATCTTACGATTGTTGAACTGGTTGACGAAGAGCTGAGCGACGCCTTCGTCCATGAGCTGGTCGATACCTTTCTGTAGCTGTTTAGACTTCATGGGGTCATCGTTCTCTATGTACTTGAACAATTCAGGCGAGAAGGACGGTAGCCCCCGGAAGTGGAGCTGCTCCCCCTCGGTGAGGGTGTCACCAATCTTGAACAAGCCACCCGTATCAGGCAGTCCGACGATGTCTCCCGGCCATGCCTCGTCGATGGTTGACTTGCGCTGCGCCATGAACTGCGTTGGGCTGGTGAATCGAAGCGTCTTGCCCTGTCGGACATGCAGATAAGGCTGGTTGCGCAGGAAACGCCCTGAGCAGACCTTACAGAAGGCGATGCAGGAGCGATGGTTGGGGTCGATATTGGCCGTTATCTTGAAGATAAAGCCCGTAAACTTAGGTTCCTCAGGATCCACCACGCGTTCCACCGCCTTGGTGGGGCGTGGTGAGGGAGCAATCTCTACGAAGCAGTTAAGCAGTTCCTGCACGCCAAAGTTATTGAGTGCCGAGCCGAAAAAGACTGGGGCAACGTTAGCCGCACGGTAATCATCGACGCTGAACTCAGGATAGACACCATCTACCAGCTCCAAGTCCTCACGGAGCTTGGCCGCATCCTGCTCACCGATGCGGCTGTCGAGTTCGGTAGAATCGAGCTCCACCGTCACTTTTTCCGTTACGCGCTGCTTGTCTGGCGTGAAGAGGTCGAGGTTGTGCTCGTAGATGTTATAGACCCCCTTGAACCTTGCGCCCTGATTAATAGGCCATGAGAGGGGTCGCACCTTGATTTCAAGTTCTTGTTCCAGCTCGTCGAGGAGGTCGAAGGGGTCGCGTCCCTCGCGATCCATCTTGTTGATGAAGATGATGACAGGAGTGTTCCTCATCCGACAAACAGACATGAGTTTGCGCGTCTGGGTCTCTACACCCTTGGCACTATCGACAACGATGATGGCCGAATCGACAGCGGTCAACGTGCGGTACGTATCTTCGGCAAAGTCCTGGTGACCCGGCGTATCGAGGATGTTGACCTTATAGGCCCCCTCCGGTTCCCCCGATGGTGAGTAATCGAACTCCATGACCGAGGTGCTGACTGAGATGCCACGCTGCTTCTCGATGTCCATCCAGTCGCTGGTGGCCGTCTTTTTTATCTTGTTACTCTTCACTGCCCCTGCGACCTGAATTTGTCCTCCAAAGAGTAGGAACTTCTCTGTCAGCGTGGTCTTACCCGCATCGGGGTGGGATATAATCGCAAATGTTCTTCTACGTTCTATTTCTTGATTCACAATATTAATTTACTATTTGACGATTTACTATTTACTATTTATTTGGGAATTGTATTAATTTACTATTTGACAATTTACTATTTACTATTTATTTGGGAATTGTATTAATTTACTATTTGACGATTTACTATTTACTATTTATTTGGGAATTGTATTAATTTACTATTTGACGATTTACTATTTACTATTTATTTGGAAATTGTATGATTTTACAATTTGGCAATGCATTCGGCAAGGCTCTCCTCCCAGTAAGGAATTTCGATATTATAGGTCTGCTTAATCTTGGTCTTGTCGAGTACCGAGTAGTGTGGCCGATGGGCAGGAGTAGGATACTCCGATGTGTGGAGGGGTCGCACGTGACAAGCGGTTATGCCCGCGAGCCGGTGTATGGCCTTTGTAAAGTCGTACCACGAGGTAACGCCCTCATTGGAGAAATGGAACACTCCCGGCTGCACACCTTTTTCGATGGCCGTCATGATGACACGCGCCAAATCGCGCGCATAGGTTGGAGTTCCTATCTGGTCGAAGATGACCCCGAGTTCGGTCTTTTCTTTTCCCAGTCGTATCATGGTCTTGACGAAGTTATTGCCGAAGGTGGAGTAGAGCCATGCTGTACGGATAATCATCACGCGTTTGCAAAACTTCGAGACGCTGAGTTCTCCTGCGAGTTTGGTAGAGCCATAGACACTGTCGGGGCATGGCGTATCGGTCTCCACATAAGGTGTATGTTTGGTACCATTGAACACATAGTCGGTGCTGATGTGTATCATCCATCCGCCCCGTTTCTCTATGGCAGCAGCGAGATAGGCTGGTGCTACCGTGTTGAGCGTGGTACACAGTTCTTTGTTGTCCTCCGCCTTATCGACAGCGGTATATGCGGCACAGTTGACGATGCCGTCAATCTGCTGCTGCGCCACGAACTGTTCGACAGCCAGTTGGTTGGTAATGTCGAGTTCCTCTACGTCAGTATTGTACCACTGATGCTGGGGATGGTCCTTCTCCAGCAGCTGAATCTCGTTTCCTAATTGGCCATTACAGCCGGTTACTAATATCTTCATACGCTTAAAATTCCAACGGTTCTTCCTTATCCTTTAAATAGTAGTCGTTGAGCATGCCGATAAAAGTACTGATTTCCTTTACCGCATGGAGGGTATTGGGTGATATTTCCTTTTTCTGCAGCCGAAGCATCATGACCCCATAGAGCGAATTGAAGCACGTCTCTATCTCGTGCTCATACTTATTGGCACCACGGTTGCGGAGTTCCACGATGTAAGGCAACACCTTGTAGTACTCAGCATTATAAAAAGGATATTTGGAACTGCCGAGCAACTGAGCATGCAACTCCTCCAACTGTTGCAACGTCACCTTGTTAATCTGTAAGTGTCCCTGCTCGCGACACCCTTCACTATTCATCATCGTAATAAGGTTGCCAAACCAGTCGGCCTCCTCTTCTTTCTGCTCATCAGTATAGTCGAAACGGTCGATATACTGTCTTCGAATAGCGCTAAGCGAGCATCCGAAGGCACGTATGGTGTCTTCTATCTGCCACATGTAAAGCAAGTACTCGGCTATATTCTTTTTTCTTAATTCTTGTGCTACAAACATAGTTCAACAAAACTAAAAGAAACGGTAAAGGCTGGTGACGGTACCAAACAAGATGACCAACGAGAAGATGACCACCACAGCTCCGATAATCTGATTGATAATCTTGATGCCGTTGGCATCGAATATGGTACGCACCTTGTCCACAAGCCATGTCAGTCCGAACCACCAGAGCAGTGCTCCGGAAACGATGCTGGCAAAACCAATAGCCATTTCGAATGGATGTTCAGGCAATACAAAAGCAAACTGCGCAAACAAGCCCATGAAAAGGAAGATAATCAGCGGATTACTGAAAGTTACCAGGAAGGCCGTCCACGTGTTATACCATAATGATCCTCGGTTGTGTCCTGGCTTGCGGATGTTGCGTGTCGGGTCGCTCCGCCAGGTATAGACGCCAAATGCCAGCAAAATAATGCTTCCAAAGATTTGCAGATAGAACTTGTTCTCTGCGTCATTGACAAAGTCCATCACAAACGACATGCCGAACCCTGTGATGCCTGCATAGATGATATCGCTGGCGGCAGCCCCTATACCAGTGACAAACCCATACCAGCGCCCCTTGTTCAAGGTACGCTGAACACAGAGCACTCCAATGGGTCCCATCGGTGCAGACGCAATCATTCCAATGAGCATCCCCTTGAAAATGAAATCTACCATATTATATATAGGAAACGGCATATCGGATGCAAAATTAATAAAAATATAGCAAAACTCTTCGATTTTAGCCCAAAAACTTTGCGTTATCGCATTTTTTACCTAACTTTGCCTCTCGAAAACCGTAATTACGAATAACTTTTAAAACAAAAATATCAATTTCTATGGATGGACAACCAGCAATGAAGCCATACGTTATTGGCTTGGATTTAGGAGGAACGAACTCCGTTTTTGGCATCGTTGATGCACGTGGTGAGATCAAAGCAACAACCGCCATCAAGACGGGTGGTTACGCTACCGTCGATGACTATGTGAAAGCATCGGTTGATGCCCTGCAGGTCATCATCGACCAAGTTGGTGGTATTGAGAAGATAAAGGCCATGGGTATCGGAGCACCAAACGGCAACTACTACAATGGCACGATAGAGTTTGCTCCCAACCTGCCATGGGCACACGACGGCATTGTACCATTGGCAAAACTGTTCAGCGATGCTCTCGGCATTCCAGTAGCCCTGACCAACGATGCAAATGCAGCCGCACTGGGCGAGATGGTTTATGGTGTAGCACGTGGCATGAAGAACTTTATCGTCATCACATTAGGTACAGGCGTTGGTTCCGGTATCGTTGTCAATGGCCAGCTGCTTTATGGTCACGACGGTTTCGCCGGCGAGTTAGGCCACGTTACAATGGTTCGCGAGAATGGTCGCACCTGCGGTTGCGGACGTACCGGCTGTCTGGAAGCCTACTGTTCGGCAACAGGTGTGGCACGTACTGCACGCGAGATGCTGGCAAAGACCAACCGTCCGTCACTGCTTCGTGAGATGAATCCCGAGGACATCACGTCGCTCGACGTTTCTATTGCTGCAGGCAAGGGTGACGAACTGGCCAAGGAGATTTACGACTTCACAGGCAAGATGCTGGGTGAGGCATGTGCTGACTTCACAGCTTTCAGTTCTCCTGAGGCATACATCTTCTTCGGAGGAATGGTAAAGGCAGGCGACCTCATCATGGAACCCATCAAGAAGGCTTACGACGAACACGTGATGACCATCTTCAAAGGAAAGGCTCAGTTCCTGGTGAGTGGTCTTGACGGTGCTTCCGCTGCCGTACTTGGCGCTTCAGCCATAGGCTGGGATATACAATAATCAGAACACATTATACTGAAAAAAATAGAGGTTGGTGCAGGACGCTACCAACCTCTCTCTGTATAATCTGATAAGGTACATTTTAATTGAAATGTTATCTTATCGGGGGCAAATATACAACATTATAGATTAAAAAACAAATTTTATCGGTAAAAATTACCATTTTCTTACGATTTTCAAAAATAATGGACAAAAAATTTGCAAATTATTAGATTTATGCGTAATTTTGCACCCGAAACATAAAAACATCTATATATATGAAGCAAATGACAAATGCATGGTGGTGGCGTAACTCGAGATTGAAATAGTCGCGGGGTACGTAGCCGTATGCTAATCATCATACAAAAGAGGCTCGTCGTTTACGCGACGAGTCTTTTTTGTTTGCGAAGAACTTAACACAAAAACAACAATTATATGAAAAAAAGCTATTTAGTTGACGAACAAGGATTCTATGGTGATTTCGGTGGAGCTTATGTCCCCGAAATTCTCTATGCCACCGTCAAGAAGTTACAGGAGGAGTATCTGCCTGTTCTGCAAAGCCAGGAGTTCCAAGATGAATACATGTCGCTACTGCGCGACTATGTAGGACGTCCCTCACCACTCTACTACGCGCGTCGCATGAGTCAGAAGTACGGCTGTCAGCTGTACCTGAAGCGTGAAGACCTGAACCACACCGGTGCCCACAAGATTAATAACACCATAGGACAAATCCTATTGGCAAAGAAAATGGGCAAGAAACGCATCATTGCCGAGACAGGTGCCGGCCAGCACGGTGTAGCAACCGCAACAGTATGTGCACTGATGGACATGCCCTGTGTGGTATATCAGGGAGCACTCGACGTGGAGCGTCAGCATGTCAATGTCGAGCGCATGAAGATGCTGGGTGCCGAGGTGCGTCCAGTGAAAACCGGCAACTGGACATTGAAAGACGCTACTAACGAAGCCATCCGTGACTGGTGTTGTCACCCTGCCGACACATTTTATATTATAGGCAGTACCGTTGGACCTCACCCCTACCCTGACATGGTGGCACGTCTGCAGAGCATCATCTCGGCCGAGATCAAGGAACAACTCCAGGAGAAGATTGGTCGCGACTATCCCGACACACTGATGGCATGCGTGGGTGGAGGCAGCAACGCCGCTGGTACTATTTATCACTACATTGACGACGAACGCGTAAACATTGTATTGGCAGAAGCTGGTGGACAGGGAGCAGACACTGGTCATACGGCAGCTACCATCCATGCCGGAAGGCTGGGCATACTACATGGTGCAAAGACACTGGTGATGCAGACACCCGACGGACAGATCATCGAAGCAGAAAGCATATCTGCCGGACTCGACTACCCTGGCATCGGTCCTATGCATGCCAACCTGGCAACGCAACACCGTGCCACGGTTTACAGCATCAATGACGACGAGGCAGTGCGTGCTGCCTACGAGCTGACACGTCTGGAAGGTATCATACCTGCACTGGAATCTGCCCATGCCATAGCAGCACTGCAGAAGATGAAATTCCGTCAAGACGAAGTTGTGGTACTGACAGTCAGCGGTCGTGGCGACAAAGATGTGGAAACGTATTTGAACAACAAACAAATGGCAGGAGAATATGGAGACTTTTAAGACAACCACCCGAACCATACTGGCCGACCTCTACACACCCGTCGGCGTATATATGCGACTGCGTGACATCTATCCGCAGAGTGCTCTCATGGAGAGTAGTGACTATCACGACAAGGACAATGCCCGCTCGTTTATTGGCATCAACCCCATGGCAAGTGTAGCCGTAGGGCACAATATCGCTACGATCAACCTGCCCGACGGCACAAAAGAAGAGCATGAAATCAGTTCTTCGTTCACCGTGGCAGATGCTATTCACAGGTTGACAGACCAGGTAGAAGTAACCGGAGCGTATGCTGATATATGCGGACTTTATGGCTACACATCATTCAATGCCGTACGTTATTTTGAAGGCATCAATGTCAAGGACGAGACACAGGAAAAGAACGATGCACCTGATATATATTATATAATGTATAGGGATGTCATCGTCTTCGACCACTTCAACAACCAACTGACGATTGTCAGTCTGTCAGGTGAGCAGGAAATAGCCGATATCTTCAGAGCCATGAACCGTTCGAACATACAGGCATACGACTTTCACCCCGTAGGCGACGTGTCGTCAACACTTACCGACGAACAGCACAAGGCGAACATCCGCCGTGGCATCAGCCACTGCATGCGCGGCGACGTGTTCCAGATTGTTCTCTCACGACGCTTCATACAACGTTTCGAAGGCGACGACTTCAAGCTTTACCGCGCACTGCGAAGCATCAATCCAAGCCCTTACCTGTTTTATTTCGACTTCGGCGGATTCCGCATCTTCGGTTCGTCACCCGAGACCCACTGCCGCATTGAAGGCAGTAAGGCATACATAGACCCCATAGCAGGCACTACCCGACGTACGGGTAATGCCGAGGCTGACCGACAAGGTGCTGAATACCTGCGAAACGACCCCAAGGAGAATGCCGAACACGTCATGCTGGTCGATTTGGCACGTAACGACTTGTCGCGTAACTGTCATCACGTCAAGGTGGATTTCTATAAGGATTTGCAGTATTATTCGCACGTCATCCACCTCGTTTCAAGAGTGAGCGGTCAGCTCAACGAAGGGGCAGACCCCATCAAGGCATGCATCGACACGTTCCCTGCCGGCACGCTGAGCGGAGCACCCAAGGTACGTGCCATGCAGCTCATCTCGGAATACGAGCCTCACAACCGTGGCGCCTATGGCGGATGCATCGGTTATATTGGACTGAACGGGTCGCTCAACCAGGCCATCACCATACGTACCTTCGTTTCACGTAATGGCGAATTATGGTTCCAGGCAGGCGGCGGCATCGTGGCCAAGAGCAATGAGGACTATGAACTACAGGAAGTAAACAACAAACTCGGTGCACTGCGCCGTGCCATCACCATGGCAGAAAAAATGTAAGAACAGTATGAAAACAGTCATTATTGATAACTACGACTCTTTCACCTACAACCTGGCCCATCTGGTCAAGGAGTTAGGAACCGACATAACGGTGCTGCGTAACGACCAGTTTGCATTAGCCGACTTGGCAGCATTCGACAATATCATCCTCTCACCAGGTCCCGGCATCCCTTCAGAAGCAGGTCTGCTGTGCGACGTCATTCGTGCCTATGCTTCACAAAAGCCTATACTTGGCGTATGCCTGGGACATCAGGCTATTGGCGAAGTGTTTGGGGCACAACTGGAGAACCTTAGCGAAGTGTTCCATGGCGTAGCAACCGAAGGAACCCAACTGGGTAACGATATCCTGTTTAACGGACTGCCTCATCGCATCACAATGGGACGTTACCACTCGTGGGTGGTCAGTCGCGAGGGGTTCCCGGCATGTCTTGAAATAACCGCCGAGAGCGACGAAGGTCAGATTATGGCCCTGCGTCATCGTGAATACAACGTACGTGGCATCCAGTTCCACCCCGAGAGTGTGCTGACTCCAGACGGCAGAACCATGCTCAGCAACTGGCTGTCCGCCCAACAAACCTTATAAGACTCACAAAAACAACACAATAAAAAATGAAACAGACAATGAAAGACATCCTCAATAGGATGCTCAACCACG
>Ga0247610_10000837_pt1 | contig 41078 bp, 63 predicted proteins | sample 174DNAGHGhighgp2_FD_193483 | JGI IMG/M metagenome (GOLD analysis project Ga0247610, IMG submission 193483) | Sheep rumen microbial communities from Palmerston North, Manawatu-Wanganui, New Zealand - 1742 DNA GHGhigh gp2 | ecosystem: Host-associated > Mammals > Digestive system > Stomach > Rumen...
TTCTAAAAAAAAGGAGTAAAGATAATGGAAGAAAAGATAATAGAAATAACTGATAAAAAGTTAAACGAGATAATAGATAATATAGACGGAAATAATATCGAATATATTTATAAATTATCCAAAATAAGACATATGGCAAAGGAGGATGAGTGTATGAGATATAACGATTATAATGATTACGGCAGAAGACCAGGTTTTGACAGTTATGGAAACGATTACGGTAGAAGAGGCGTAGACTCTAAATATAGAGGATACGGACATTTAGATCGTATGTATAGCGATTATGGAAGATATGAGGAATATCGTGGTAGATATGGTTCAAACGAAGACACAAAGAAAAGTCTTAAATATATGTTAGAGTCAATGGAAGATTTTGCTAAAATGTTAAGAGAAGAAGCACAAAGTCAAGAAGAAGTTGAAATGATTAGACAAACTGCTCAAAGAATAGCAAATATGTAATATGTATAAATTTTACAATGCAAATGTATTAGGCAATTTTGTAAATGACTGCACTATTAGAGCAATTAGTTTAGCCGAAGGTAAAACTTGGGATGAAACATATGAAAAATTAAGTGATTTGGCACAAGCAAAAGGAACTATGATGGATGATAAGTACTTTATAAGAGAATATCTTAATGAACACTACCCTCGTGTAAATGTAGTCGGTAGTGTAGGGCAAGTTGCAGGGGAATATTCTGATAAAGTGTGTCTTATAACTATGAATTCTCATATTACTTGTTCTATTTATGGTACGATTTTCGATTCATTTGATTGTAGAAGACGGCAAGCTGAATACTTATGGATAATAAAAGACTAATATTATATATTAGTCTTATTTTTTATTGTTGCAATTAATGATAAATATGGTATAATCACTCACTTGAAGGAGGGATAATATGAATTACGGATATATGGTTATATATCAAAAAGAAAACGGAGATCTTTTATACCGAGCATCAAAGACAAAACCTCATTATTTAAAAGGGGATAATACATCTATGGGTTGGAAAGTAGTAGATATTCAGAGATTATATAATGGTAAGATATATTCTTATTTTGAATATGATAACTTATTAAGAAGAAAATTTAAAATAAGAAATATACTATCTTATATAGATAAAATAAATATAAGTAAAGTATTAACAATATCTTTTTTTATATATATTTTTCTTGCAAAAGGAATAATTTAAAAAAAGGTATTTACAAGTGATATATATTATGCTAATATGTAAGTACAAGGTAGAAAAAATAACGACTACTTAGTGCTACGTGTTTGGAATATAGAAGTTAACATAATATATATTTTACGAACTATATAACCGAACACAAGCTGTTCGGTTTTTACTTTGTTAGTAAGGAGGAAGGCACAAAAAAAGATGTATATGAAATACACCCTCGTGTTTGAAGACTTCTAAATAGAAGCTAAATACATTATATCATACTAGGAGGAAAAATGGAAGAGAAACCTAATTTTTATTCAATAATACCAGCAACAGTTAGATACGATAAAGAATTATCAGCAAATGCTAAATTACTTTATGGTGAAATATCTAGCTTATGTAATAAAGAAGGATGCTGCTGGGCTACTAATAAATACTTTGCTGATTTATATGAAGTATCAGAACGTAGTATTACTAATTGGTTATCTTTATTACAAAAAAAAGAATATATAGAAATAATAAATTCTAGTAATGGGGGTAGAAAAATTTTTCTAGGGGGGTGGAAAAAATTTTCTAGGGGGGTAGAAAAAATTTTCTACCATAATAATAAAACTAATAATAAAAATAATATAAATAATATAAATAATAAAGAAATAGATATCGAGTTATTTGATTATGACTGGGTAAGTGAAGGAAGAGGTATATGAAAAAAACACAAAAAGAGACAGTATTAGAACATTTAGAAAAATATGGTAGCATTAATAGCTTACAATGCGTACTTAAATATAAAATATTAGATTTACAAAGTATTATTATGAATCTTCGTAGAGAAGGTTATGTAATAACTGACGAGTGGAAAAAATCTAAAGGTGAGTTTGCAAACAAATATAAAGAATACTATTTAGTAAAGGAGGAAAACTAATGCAAATTATACTTTTAATCTTATTAATAATTTCATTATGCGTAAATGGTTATTATGTAATAGAGCTAAATAACTATTGTAATCAACAAGAAATGGTTGATCGTTTTATAAAAGAACTAATTAACGAAAATACTAAATTAAAACACATAAATGAAAAATTATTATATTTAGATAATATCGAAGGTAATGAATACACAATAGACGGTTTTGATTTGGAGGAAGAATAATGGACGGAATAAACCCTAAAGTATTATATGAAGCTTGGTTAGAACGAAAAAAAGAAGAAGAACCTAGTTTTGTAGACGAAAACCCTCTACAAACACAAAGCGATTTTATAGATATGTGTCAAAAAGCACAAGTAGAAAAATATGAAATAGAAGAACCTAAATATGTTGAATTAGAAAATCATATGGTAATAGGTGAATATTATAACGATGAAGGAGAAATTAGATAATGAATATAAAAGAAAAATTAATGAATATACAACAAGAATTAAAAGCACCTAAAGGACAAAGAAATAGTTTTGGAAATTATAACTATAGAAGCTGTGAAGATATATTAGAGAGTGTTAAACCTATACTATCTAAATATAAATGCGTATTAACTATATCAGACGAATTAGTAAACATCGGCGAGAGATATTATATAAAAGCACAAGCTACTCTTGCTGATGTAGAAGATCAAGATATGGTAAGTAATATTGCTTATGCTAGAGAGTCTTTAGAGAAAAAAGGTATGGATGACTCACAAATAACTGGTGCTACATCAAGTTATGCTAGAAAATATGCTTTAAATGGTTTATTCGCAATTGATGATACTAAAGATGCTGATACTGACGAATATCACAAACAAACAAATAAAACTGAAAAAACTAAAAAAGATACTAATAGAGAAAAACTAATTGCTTATTGTAAAGAACAAGATTTAGATATCAAAGATATATCAGTAGTTTATGAACTAAACAAAGATAATATTGAAGAAAAAGCTTTAAGTGTAATAGAAGATTTAAAAAAACACGAAGAGGAATCTAAAAAATAATGCAAAAAAGTGTTAGTGAAGATCGTGATAAATTTTTAGGAGGCTCTGATATACCTATCATTATGGGTATATCACCCTTCAAATCATATTATCAATTATTAAAAGAAAAAGTTGGAATAGAAGAACCTGAAGAGGTAGATAACATATTTACTGAATATGGAAATGTAATGGAAGAGGTAATTAGAAACTATACAAATGATAAATTAGATACTAATTATGTAGAAGATAAATTAATAAATGGAGATATTCGTTGTCATACTGACGGGTTGAATAAAGAAGACAATTCTATTTTGGAAATTAAAACTACAAGTAGGATACATAAAAGAGTAAGAACTTATAAGTATTATATAGTACAATTACTATTTTATATGATGAACTACAATAGTGATAATGGAATTCTTACTATATATAAAAGAGACGAAAAATTTCAAGAAAAAACTCCAGAACAATGGGTTGAAGATTTTGAAGAAAATAGATTAAATACTTATTTTATTCATATTGAAGACTATCAAGACTGGGTAGAAGAGATAAAACAAGCTATTGATAAATATAGAACTGACAAAAAGAGACTAGAAGAAAATATATTTTTAGAGGAGAGTGATTTTAATGCTTAATGTTAGTTGTGAAAAAATAAAAATTTGGAAGAATACAAAAGAAGACGGAACTTATTATTTTACGTTTTCTATAGCAAGTAGAAAACAAGACGGAACTTACGATTATATGAGTAAAAGATGTAGATTTATGAAGGGTAAAGAACCTGATGAGTCTTGTGATATTAAAATTAATAAAGCTTTCTTGAGTTTTTATACTGCAAACGATAAGAAAAATGATTATTTAATGATTATGGACTACGAACAATTAACTTGGGAAGAAGAAGCATCGTCTAATGAAACAGTTTTAACTGATGATGATCTACCATTTTAATTATGAAGAAGAGACAAGGTATTAAACATATTGAAGCACTACAAGATAATCTTGAACAATTAAAAGTAAAATGTTCGTGTGGACACACTTGCGTTATGCCAGTGTTTGTCCACCAAAAGATTTGTAGTCATTGTGGAAGAGTAGTCAATAATAATACTAAATTATATTTTATGTATAACTTACGAAAGGAATTGAACAAAGTTGGAGGGAACAAGTAAAATTATAACGATAATTTTAGTGGGGGTAATTGGTATTATTACAATAATAGGTTTATTTACAAAAAAAGCATCTTCAGAAGATGCTGTGAGTGAAATAGAAGTACAAAATACAACACCTAATAGTATACCTAGTATAAATACTACTACAACAACAAAAACGTCTAAAAAGACCATTAAAACAACTAAAAAGAAAACTACTAAAAAAGTAGTTGTAGCTAGTTTAAATGAATATCAAGAATATGCTAAACAGGTTAGTGGTTATGATGATACACAAATGAGTTGTTTAATCGATTTATGGAATAGAGAATCTGGGTGGAATCCGAATTCTTATAACAAATCAAGTGGTGCTTGTGGAATACCTCAAGCAAAACCTTGTAATAAAATAAAAAAACAACAAGGATCAAACGACTGGAAAGCACAAATACGTTGGGGAATTAACTATATAACATATAGATATAAAACTCCTTGTGAAGCTTGGAAACATTTTAAAAATAAAAATTGGTATTAGGAGGTTATAGATAATGAATAAAGATACATTTATAACATATTTATCTGGAAAAACATATGAATTATATTACCATTGGGAAAATCATAAAAAAGAATTAGAAGATAAAACTGATTTATTAATTTCATATTATCAAAAAGAATTAGTTATGGAAAATGCTGAATTAAAGGCAAAAGTATATACTTATGAAAAAATAATTGCAAATAGCAATTTTGCACCATTATTAAAAGAAAGCAAGAGTAAGGAAGTGAAGAATAAATGAAAGAAATTAGTTTTAAAATCAATAATCACAAATGGAAGATAGAACTTAAACCTGGAGAAGAATTACTAAACGAATATCATATAAGATGTCCTGAAGCATACGCTTGTTTAGGCTTAACTTTTTATAAAGAACATAAAATATGGGTAGCACAAGAATTATGTGAAGATGAAAAGATAAGAACATTAAAACACGAACTTACACATTGTTATATATGGGAAATTGGTTTGTATCACATAGACTTTAATGATGAAGAAATAGTATGTGATATAGTAGCAGGAATATATGATTTTATAAATGAAGTTATAAATAAAGTTGGTGAAGATAATGAGTAATTTAAGTAAAGAATTAGTAGAAATGCAAATACTATTAAGAAAGTATAAAGTACCTCAAAGAAGTATTGATAAAATAATTAATAGAGAAAAGAATATGCAAGATAGAATAGATAAAGCAATAGAATATATAGAAGAACTAATTGCTGATACAAAAGGTATGTTAAATGATATGAAATATCAAGATAAAGAAGAAACTATAACACGATTTGTAGAAGATTTAAAAACTGATATAAAACATTATGAACATTTAGAAGATATATTAAGAGGTGAAGATAATGAGTGATGATATTATTGAAGCTATTTCAACTATTTTAGCGGTATTTATGGCTATTGGTCTTATTGCTACATTATTTGTTGGGTTAATAAAATTAATAATATGGGTATGGACTATTTAAAAATAAGAGGTGAAAATAATGAGAATATTTCAAGATCTTGATTATGAGATTTGGTATACACCACAAAACAAGACTATTTATATTTATCCACCGATTAAAACTATTCATTTAATTGAAATCAAAAAAATTCTAAAATATTATGCTTTAGATATTGAAAATATTATTGTTGGTAAAATAGGAGACACTTATTAATGAAAGTAGTTATTGATTATAAGTTTGAAAACGTTAACACTTACATAAATAAATGTAGAACTAACCCGTTTTTTGCAAATAAAATCAAGCAAAAAGAAACCGAATTGTCAATGTTAGAATTCAGCAAAATACCTAAAATAGAAAATACACCCATTGAATTAGTATTCACTTGGCATATTAAAAATAAATTATCTGATTTAGACGGAAAATTCCCTAAAAATATTATAGACGGTTTAGTAAGAGCTAATAAAATAGAGGATGATAACGTTAAGTTTATTCAAAAGATCACTCACATATATCAAGAAGATAAAAAAGATTATGTAGAAGTAGAAATAAAACCTTTAAAGGAGGAATAAATGGCTGATTTAAAAGAGATTAAAAACAAAGTAACCGAGACTGAAAATAGATTAAATTTTTTGCTAGAAAAAAAGAGAATCAACTTTGAAAAAACACAACCAGGTAGTCCTTCATTTAAAAGTACTATGGTGGATGCTAGTAGAAATTTAGTAGATAAATTCGCTTTATATATGATTAGAGACGAAGACCTCGATCAAGACATACAAAACACTCGAGACGAGTATTATGCGTGGGTAAAGTATTTTAATGAGGAAGTGAAGAGGCTTTATAATTACGAGGATGTTCTTCTAATCGAATTTTATAGGAACGAATTTAAGTTTAGCTGGAATCAAATTGATAAAATGCTGCATTATTCAGAAGGTAGTAGTCGAAAAAAGTATTATAGACACATAAAAAAGAGGAATTAGTCCTCTTTTTTTAATGTTCCTTCGTTCATTTTACTTATGCAATATCTTATAAAGTCAGCATTAGAGTCAAAACCACTAGCTTTAACTAATTCTTTGAACTCGTCAGCTATTTCTTTAGGTAAAGATATATGTACTTGTTTATAATTATCTTTTAAATACTCAGCATCGTATCTTCTTTTATTTGCTATAGCATCATCCGATAATCTATCTTTTTCATATACTGTCATTTTTAAGACCTCCTTTTAAAGTATTATACTATTAATATTACTTGTTAGCAAGTGAAATTATATAATTTAAAGATGCAATTATATCTTCATCAATGCTATCGTGAAATAATTCTGGACAACTTTCAACTAATTCTATTAAATCATTAAGTCTATCTATTATTTGCTTTTTATTTTTCATTAAAAATCAAGCCCTCCTAAATTAAAATATTTTGATGTTTTTTCTACGTTATATTTTTTCTTTATTTGTCTAATAATCTTTTGAATATATTTATTTTCAAGATAATCTTCATTAAGATATAGAATATTGTTCTCTTTATTCAAGAAAGCAATTTCTAATTTATCTTTAACGGTGTAAAAGTAAATATCTCTTTTGCCGTTATCAGTCATAAAATTATCGTTATGATCCCTGATATATATTCTAGTAACTTCTCCCATTATTTAACCTCCATTTCATTAATAAACTTAACAATACTCTTTAACCATATTTCATTTATATTATCAGGGTAAGATGCATTGATATACATATAAACATATTGAACTAGATTAGTGTAATCGTCTATTGTAAAGTCTATATCTTCGTTCCAACCTTCATATTCGTTGCACCAATATTCTAAAGCTCGAGAGCATATTCTTCTAATTAATAAATCACGTGTTTTATAAGTATCTACTATACAACTGCCTTGATTATCATATAATACATAATTAGAATCATATTTATATACGTTCCAGCCATAATAATCACACCATACGTCAAGTAATCTATACTTAACATTTTCTTTTTCAAAATCAATTCTTTTAAATACTAATTCGTCCATTATAAACACCTCCTATAAATTATCTTCAATGAACTTAATTATTTCTTTCTTTTTACTGTCTAAATTATATACGAACGTACTTTCTTTCATATCTTTATACCTAACAATTTCTTCAGATAGTTGAGTAAATACGTCTTTTTCTAATTGATCTTTTAAATATTCAATAGTATTACATTCAAATAAGTATTGGTCAGTAGTTTTATCAAATAAACTTATTGAGTTGCATAATCTATAATCAGTTTCATTATGTATAAGTGTTAAGTTTAAATCGTTATAGTAAAAATCAATGTAATCGTCTTCGTCTTGGTATATTTCAATACCTTTAAATCTATTTAAAAACTGTTTAAGTTTATCAGCATCATAATTTAATTTTATTTTTTCGTCTATTTCAGACTTTATAAAGTAATAATCTTCAATTCCTTTTTCAGTTAATCTTTTTTGTGCGTTATTTAATAACATATTATTTACCTCCTTTAACATAATAGATCAATTTATCGTATGCGTGTTTATTACTTGCAATATCATTTTTACCTCTAATTTCGGTATGATAAGTACTTGTTAAGGGGTTGAATACAATGTATTCGTCCCCTTGATTAAGTAGTGTGAGTATATATTCTTTATTTACTTGTTTCAGATTCTTTTTCATCAAATTCCTCCCTATTTACATATTCATAAAATTGTAAGTCTCTTAATAAAGTTTGTATACTTTTAAAATCACTTGTATAAACTATATTATTAGAAGTTAGGTTCTTATAAATTAATTCAATTTCTTCTTTAATACGTTTGTATTCTTCTATAGTTAATTCATAGTTACGCATTAATGGTGTAGTTATATCTTCATATTCAACCTTAAATGATTTTCTTATATCGTCCTTCATTATTCATCGTACCCCCATATATCTAAAGCAAAATCTCTATCTCCTAAAATATCACTAACTTCTTTTCCTTTTTCGAAAATAGTAGTTCCACAATTATTTCCTATGTCTTCATCAGCATAAGCACATATTACTTTAGTGTCCCATATTTCACTTATTGCTTTTAATATTTCATAAGGCATACTCCAAGCTGTTTCAAATTCTATATTATTTTCATCTATATAATATGTATCACTAGCGTTCCATTTAGTACCCCAATTTTCAACACACCAGTCGTACCAATTATCACAACCATATTCTATTATATTTTTTATGTATGTATTTCCTAAATCTTCAAGATCTTTGATATTTAATTCTTTATATAAATCTTTGTCTTTTATTTCTTCTATTAATCTTTCGTTTTCTTTGTCAAAAACCTCTTTTGTATATCTATCTTTATATTCGAAATATTTATTATAATAATTTTGATAGAACATACAAGGCTTGCTTTTTAACTGATTAATTATTTTTTCTTGCTCTTGTTCTAACATTTTAGATATAGCATAAACAACGGAAATATTTGTTATACTTCCAGAAGTTAAATCTAAACTTTTTGGCATAGGTATTACTTTATTAAAATCAAAGTACTCATTGTCTTCTTCTTTTACTAAACATTCTTTAATTACATTCTTATTTTCAATATAAACTTTATTTTTAACCCAATTTGGCATTATTCATCCCTCCATTCAATTTTAGTCTTAAATACCAATAATAAGTTCATAATATCTCCTAGATAACCGTTATCGTATTTAAGTAAATCATCGTGTTCAAATGCATCATTTTCTAAATCAGCAAGATAATCAATATAATTGTCCATTAATTTAGCAAGATCATTTTCACTTATATAATCGTAATCTTCTTCATCACCGTACACATAATTTAAAACTTCAGTAGTATTTTTAGCTATAATTCTCATAATTAAGCACCTCTTTCAATTATTTCTTTATTTTTTATTGTATCTAACATAAAATTGATTTCATTTTTTCTTAACATATCACGTTCTACTAGATCTAATCTTGATATATAGTAAGTAGTGTATTTACCATAGATATATAAACCACTTTTTGCATTTCTAAACTTTAAACCTTTTAAATATGCTTTTACAAAGTAGATATTAGCATCTACTATTTCTTTAGTATTATCGATTATTTTCATTTAATTTTAAACCTCGTCTTTCCATTTCATCCCAAACTTCATCATCATAAGCACGTCCATAAGGGTTATTTTCAGTTATTAGAGTTAGTTTTGCTAACTCTAATAACTCTTCATTAGTGAACTTGTTCCACTCGTTAACGTTATATTTATATAACCATTGTGCTTGTAAGTCTAATTCTTTAATATTCATTATTCCTCCCACTCAGTCCAATATGAATTGCCGTTTCCGTCATCATACATTTCTTGATATTCTTTTTCAGTATAATTTTTATGTAGACAAGTATCAGAGCAATAGTATTCGTCTCCGTCATTTATACAATAACCTTGCCACATTTCTTTACCACATTGAGAACAATGTCTTATATTTTCAGATAGTATTAAAGGGTTATATTCAAGTGTTGCATCTTCGCCGTATGGTACTTTTGCGTATTTCCATTTTGCTGTTTCTTCGTTCCATACGTATACATAATCTCGATCCGAATCTAATATATATTTATTGAACTCTTCAAGGGTAGAGTAAACACGTTTTGATGTACCCTCGTTTCTCCAAGTGTTGTAAAATCTACTATTTTGTAGATATTTATCTAAAAATGATATATCACCAAGATTTAGTATCATTTCTAGCATTTGTCTTGTTTTATCAGCATCTTCGTTGTCAGTATAATAAGTAAGTAGTAAGTCTCCTAAATAACTAGGATAACCGTCCGAATGATTATAAACAGTTTCAACTGTTCCATCTTTTCTTTGAATTGCAATATTTGCTCTTGTACTCATATATTATTTGTCCTCCTTTAGTACATTTTCTTTTTCTAATTTATCTACAATATCAGATGCTATTAAGTCTATATCGTAGCAAGGGTTATTTGCTTCGTAAGAACCATAACATCTATTAATTGACTCTAATATTTCCATATATATAATTGTTTCAATTTGCTTTTTAGTCATTTTATGCCTCCTCGATTATATAATCATAATTATCGATATTTTTCATTTCTTCTTTGATTTCTTCTTTATCTTTGAAGACCTTTGCGTCTTCTTTTCTATTAGAGTGATTAATCATAATCACAGTACCTTGTATTTCAAACTTTCCAGTATAGAAAGCGTCTAAATGTTTAACTATATACATATCAATTCCTCCTTTTAAATACCTTTTATAGTTATTTCATTTCCGTATTGTTGTCTTATATCATAAATATCATTGTAGTTATCAGTAAATAGTGTTAATGCCCAACCTACATATACTAGATATTTACTATTTTTTCTCTTCTCTAAAGTTATCATTTAATCACGTCCTAACAAGTAATCACCAATTTTTTGAGTATATACAAAACACTCTGTTTCTTTTCCGTAATCAGTACATTGATAATCACATTTAACTTTATCGATAGGGTAAGTCCATATTGCAATTAAAACACCTAAAAGTGTAATAATTGCAACTAAACATAAACCTAGTATTATTCCAGTGCTAGTTTTCATATTCTCCTCCAAATCTACTTTGTAAATAAGTTATTCGTTCAGCTTGAAGGTAAACTTTTTCTTTTCTACTTTTTAATCTACCTTTAACACCTACTAAGTCCCCCTTAATTAGATCTTTATAATCATTGATAATATTTCCGTCTATTTCAACGGGTATATATTCTTCTTCGTTGCTAGGTGAAGTACATAACACCTCAAATCTTACAACTTTACTATTGTTTGCGTATTCTCTAACGGATACTTTACTATTAATTTTTCCTACAATTACACATTGGTTCAACATAATTCCTCCAATTCTATATAAAAAGAAGAGTAGTGTGTACTACTCTTCGCCTTTAGATTTACTAGATAAGAATGTTATCTTTTCAGCAATTACTCTAGTTATCTTCTTATCTTCTACAATTTCAGTTTGTAGTCTTCCTTTAACTCCAACTAAATCGCCTTTATGACAATATTCAGCAACATTTTCAGCAATAGCATTCCATAAAGTACAATCAATGAAATCAGTTTCATATACTCCGTCTTCATTCTTATAAGCACGTGGAACAGCAATAGTTATATTAGAGTACTTTTTGCCCTCCATTTCTTCAACCTCAACCTCTTTTACAATTCTTCCTACACATATAACTTGATTTAACATATTATCATTCCTCCTTCTATTTTTCTATGTTTATCCGTTGATTTTCTTGTTTTCTTCATACATTTCTACTAATTCACTTGTATTAAATAGACCAGTAAAATAATCACAGTCCATAAAGTAATCGTATAAATCTTCTAAATATTCTATATCTTTATCGTCTAAATCTTCTAAATCGTGTAAGTATTCTAATTTTTCAAATACCATAATTGCACCGAATAAATCTATATAATTTACGTTATTAAGATAGCGTACTATCTCTTTAATATTATCTATATTCATATATTTCCTCCAATGGTAGAGGAAGAGGGTAATGTACCTCTTCCAGAATCTTAATATCTTCAAATATCATATTAAACTCCTAAATATTCGTCAAGTCTTGCTTCAACATATTCTTCTAAAGTATATAAGTCAAAGTTGCTACTGTCTCTATAATAGTCATTTTCAATGTTTTGTAATGCTACTCTTAATTCTAAATCACTCATACTTTTACCTCCTATATAACTTCAACAGTCTTATGAAACTTTTGTGCGTGTCCTATTGTTGTGTGTGTTGCGTGGTTATGTTTTCCGTCTTCTTTTCCGTCAGTCATATACCACATTTTCTTTGGTCCAGAGTATCTTAACCCCATTTTAGATAGTATGTTTTTATGTGGTTTAGTATCACCACTTACCCATACCCAAGCACCAACTATTGATACTTTAACGTTATCGTAATTATTACGTTTAAGTTTCTTAATAACGTTTAATTCCTCCTCAGTTAGTCCTTCATATTTTTGTGTTTTTGCCATAATTATCACTCTCCTTCTATTATTTTTTATGTCTTCAAACACTAGAGTGTTTATACACTCTATTAAGAAGTCTAGAGCATCCCCTAGTATATTCTTAATACAGTGTATAAACTTAATAGAGTAGAGGAAGAGTTTTCACGTGAGAACACGCAAAAACCCCTCCAAAATCAAGCATAGATATCAATTTATTGAGAGTTCAGTTTTCCCAATAATACCCAAAGATACTATTGAAGCATTTTCAATGCACGTCTGCCCCATATACTCTAAAGAGAGTATAACCCCGTGTCATTTCACGAATACTTGCTACATTTCAAGTGCTTGCAAGTTTTGGATGCACCCGAATACTAGTTTCCGTGCTAAAGATACTATAATGCCTATTTTACTAGACAAATACCCCTAACCTTTAGACGTTCTTCGGTTTTGCTCGTAGTCCACTTAATAATCAATAAATACATTGTCAATGAACATTGTAATACTTACGAGTAAGTAATACATATTTTTTGCCACCTCTTCACTGGTTGCAATTTCATTATACCATAAACTTACGATTAAGTCAAGTATAATTTTTTAGCATTGATTTCATATGTTGTTTTGTCCTCGGTATTGTTTGCCTTAGAGTGTTGATACACCTTTAAACTAGTCCGTATTTTATGCCTTATACACTTACAACGTTTTATTTCCTCGTTGCTAATGCAATTATAACATATAACTTGGTAGTAAGTCAAGTATAAATTATTCACAACTTGTTTATACCACGTTTTGCGGTGGTATCACCTCGTTGCAATTACATTATATCAAAAACCTAGCGACTAAGTCAACAAAAACTTTATTCTTTCTTTTAGATATTACTACGTAATATCTTTTCTTTCTTGTTTTTATCCTTTAAGTGCAATTGTCCCGTTTTGTCCCACTTTTTTTGTGCTATAATGTATACAAGGTAGACTGGCGTTAAAACAATTAAACATTAAACAATTAATAAATAAAAACAACGTGATAATCAACAAAACAAGTACATCAACACTTGATTAATTAATCAATAAACCATTCAAAAATAAGTGATAAGCAATTAAAAAACAATTAAAAGATATATCAAACTAGATACGAACGGCACACAAAACAGCATCAGAGCAACACGGAAAACGAACAAACCACCTTACAACCAACGTAAATACGTACTCTTCTCATAACATATGTTATGTTAACTTCTCGGTATTTCGGTACGTTAGTATACGTAGTATACTAAAATGTAGGGGGTGGGGTACTCTGGAATAGAGGGTGCAACGTGTGGGAGAGAGCTACGTATATATATTTATACAAATGCACGTACTTACAAATGCACGTAAGACAAACGATCATCTAAAAGATGATTTTTTTAATTGAAAAAAATTTTTTAAAAACAAAAGGGCGACTAGGTATAAGGAGGGCAATAAGATATGGCTGATTAGAGAATCGGTAATCTCGCTAGTGTATCCATAGAGCTAGAGAACTAGGTTCAACTCCTAGATCAGCAACCAATACTAACCTCCTTTCTGATATATTAATTATGATGTTTATGTGTTTTATTCATAATTAAGTAGTGTATTGTGTAAGGCTATCTTAATAGGTAGCCTAGAATAGATAAAATAAACTTGAAATCTCTCTTTGTATTTATTTAATAGTTTTTCTTATCTATTCTATGGTGCTTATTAAAATGGAATACTTAGTATATCTTCGGAATACAAGTTCCCGAGGGATGCGTCCCAAAAGGTCAGTTATCAACGATAACAGATAAGCACATTTAATTAGTGCAATAGGTAAATACCAAGTATGTAGGTATGTAAAACAAGCAATTAGATACTCATACCATTGGAAAGGTTTTACGGAATTACCTATTGGTTGTGTAGGCTGGAGTATTCCCGCCGTGGTGCTTATTAAATAATATTAGAAAGTAGGTGAGATACCTCTCCTCTATTTTCTAATAAGCACTACATATAGGAGGTATGTATATGACTGCTAGAAGTCAAAGTGTTAGTAATAAACCTTTAACTAAGAAGGAAGAGTATAATGTTATTTCAAAGTATATTGAGATAGGTAGTTATACTGAAACAGGAAATGAATTAGGAATATCAAGGCAAACAGTTACTAGACACGTAATGAAATTTATGAAAGATCATCCAGAGGAATATCAAGCGATGCTGGATGCTTTTTTAGCTAAGAATAAAATGCAAATGATTCATCAAAATGCTCATACTACTAAAAAGGCTTTAGATAAGGTAGATGAGTTATTAGATGATACTATGAGTTTAAAAGAGGCTGCTATGGCTTATGGTATTTTATATGATAAAGGTGCTTTAATGAAAGGTGAAGCTACATCTAATTCAGCTATTGTTATTAAAATGGCTGGTGATGTAGAAGAATTATCTAAATAATGGAATTAGATATTGGAGAATTATATCCCAAACAAATAGAGTTTTGTAAAGCTACAAATAGATATGTTTGTTATGGTGGTGCAAGAGGTGGAGGTAAATCTTATATTTCAAGAATTAAAATGGTACTTCTTGCTTTATATTATCCTGGTATTCAAATCTTATTATTAAGACGTACTCTACCAGAGTTAAGAGAAAATCATATAAATCAATTACAAAGTTTATTGCGATGCCAACAAAAAGAGAATCGTATTGCTGATTATAAGGAATCTACTAAAGAGTTTAAATTTCCTAACGGATCTCGTATTGTTTTAGGTTATTGTGATAAAGAAACTGATGTATTGCAATATCAAGGTCAAGCTTATGAAGTTATTACAATGGAAGAGGCTACATTATTTACTGAATTTCAATTTCAAGCTTTAACTGAGTCTAATCGTTTAAGTGGTAATTGTAAGAAACCTTTTCAACCTCGTATGTATTTCACTTGTAACCCTGGTGGTGTAGGACACGCTTGGGTTAAAAGATTATTTATAGATAGAGATTATAGAGGAACTGAAAACCCTGATGATTATTGCTTTATTCCTTGTAATGTATATGAGAACAAGTTCCTAATGGAACACGATCCTAATTATGTACATATACTTGAAAATCTACCAGAAGATAGAAAACAAGCAATGTTATATGGTAATTGGGATGTATATGACGGACAATTCTTTCCAGAGTTTAGGAGAGATGTACACGTTACTGAGCCATTTGAAATACCTAATAGTTGGAATAGATATATTTCGTTCGACTATGGTTTAGATATGTTCGCTGTTCTATTTATTGCTATAGATACTAGAGGACACGCATATGTTTATGATGAAATTCATAAAGAAAATTTAATTGTAAGTGAAGCTGCTAATACTTTAAAATCTCGTATGAGAAAAAGAGATTATAAATCTATTATCGCACCACCAGACTTATGGAGTCGTAATAGAGATACTGGACAAAGTACTGCTGAAATATTTAGAAAGAACGGTTTAGTTCTATCTAAAGCATCTAATTCACGTGTAAGTGGCTGGTTAGCCGTTAAAGAGTGGCTAAAAGTTAAAAAAGTTAGACACGAACAAACTGGTGAGCCTATTGAAGTTGCTGATATTACTATTTTTAGTAATTGTAAGAATTTACTTCATTGTTTACCTTTACTACAACACGATGAAAAAGATCCTAATGATGCTAGTACTGAGCCTCACGATATTACCCATATTTGTGATGCTTTAAGGTATTTTTGTGTTAGTAGGGCTAAAAAATCAGAAGAAACTAAGCTAAAAGATGCTTTTTTCGGAAAAAATATGAATTCTGAGCCTCAATTTGATTGTGGTGAAGAAATAATACCAGTTTAGGAGATGATTTTAATGAAAAAAAGAGTTTATAGAGAAAGATATTACTCAATGCAAGAAATTGAGGAAAAAGTAAAAGAAATTAAAGAAAAAGAAGAAAAAAAAGAGAAAAAAACTAAAAAAGAAGACAAAAAGAAGGAATCATAATGGAATTATTGATATTCGGTATATTTATGACTATTGCCTTTGCTATGGGCTATTCATTTGGTACTATTGCACCTCAAAAAGCTCAAAAAAAGGAAAATAAGCCATTAAATATTGTAAAAAATATATTTCATAAGGATAATGACGATTCTTTTGAATATGACGAAGCTACTAAAGTTATGTTAGAAAATATTGATAATTATGACGGAAGTGGTGCTAATCAAAAAGATGTTCCTAGCGAGTGGGGTGACGATCAATGGATCTAGAAGATATTGAAAAGACTAAAACTTGGAATTTATATGAAAAATCAGTAAATTTCTTACAAAGATTAAATTTATTCGGAAATACCGATACTTTTAATCGTTTTTATATTGGAGATCAATGGTATGGGCTTAAATTATCTAAATCAGTTGAGCCAGTATGCTTAAACATTATTCAACAAATTGTTAAACAAAAAGTATCAACTGTTACTGAAAATTTATTTGCTATTAATTATTCACCAGAAAACGGGGATAATATAGATTTTATTCAAAATGCATCAGATGTATGTGCTTCTTTGAATAAATATGCAAGTAAAATATGGGACTTCGACCAATTAGACTATAAAGTTAAAATGTGGGCTAAAAATAGTGCTATTGTAGGTCAAGCGATATGTTATGTAGACTATAAAGATAAAAGACCAATAAATCAAGATATAAAGAACGTGGATATTATGTTTGGTGATGAAAATAACCCTAATATTCAAGAACAACCTTATATTATAGTTAGACAACGTAAATCTATATCAGAAGTTAGAAAATTAGCTAAAGAAAAAGGTTTACCACAAGAAAAGATAGAATACATTATAGGAGATAATGATACTTCTACTATTTCTGGAGTTCAAGACGAAATAGATGATAAAATTTGGTTATTAACTAAGTTTTGGAGAGAAAAAAATGGAAATATTCATTACTCTAAGAGTGTTAAATATTTAGATATCGAAGAAGATGAAGATATGGGTATTAAATTATATCCATTTGCTATCTTCAATTGGGAAGATAGAGCAGGATCTGCAAGAGGTGTTGGAGAAGTTGAATTCTTAAAACCAAATCAAATAGAAATTAATAAAACTATTATGAGACGTCTTATAACAGTTAAGAATACAGCATATCCACAAAAAGTTGTAAATGAAGATGCTATTTCTAACCCAAGCGATATCAATAAAGTAGGTGCTACTGTAAGATTTAAAGATATGGGAGGTACTCGTGCTTCTGATGTCTTTATGAATACTACACCAGCACAAATGTCTACTGATGCTGAAAAAGTACAAGCTGAATTAATAAATCTTTCAAAAGATTTAACTAACGTGTCCGAAGCTACTACTGGTAATCTTGATCCTTCAAGTGCTTCTGGTAGAGCAATTTTAGCAGTACAACAAGCACAAAATCAACCTTTAACTGATCAAGTTATTGCTTTAAAGAAATTCTTAGAAGATATTGCAAGAATTTGGTTTGAATATTGGAAGAAAAACTCTAAAGATATTATTGTATTCTATAATCGTAAAGATCCAGCAACTGGAGAAGATTATGTCGAAGAAGCAAAAGTGGAAAAGACTATTTTAAGTAGATTAGAAGCATTTGTTAAAGTAGATATAACTCCAAGAGGGGCTTATGATAGATATGCTCAAGAGTTATCATTAGAAAACTTAATGACTGGTGGTTTCTTAAGTTTTGAAGAATATGTTGAATCGCTTGATGCTGATTCAGTAATGCCTAAAACTAAACTTGAAAAGATACTTACTGAAAGAAAAGAAAAGCAAGCACAAATTCAAGCAATAGATATGCAAGCTGAACAAATGAAAGATATGGCTCAAGCACAAGCCGTAGATGCTCAAAATATAGCAAATATTCAAGATGAAGGTAGTTCATTAATGGCTCAAGCATTACAACAAGCTCAACAAACATCATACGGTAATGACTCAAATCGTACTGATGTATCAAATAATGTTAATTTAGCAGGTTAATTCCTGCTTTTTATATGGCTGAAATAAGGGAAATCTTATGGATACCACCAAAATATGTCTAGTATGTCGACAATAAATGCATAGTGAGGGAAGCAAACCCGTTATAAATAGAAAGGACGAACTATGAATAATAGCTCAACACTTATATCGGAAGATATTGAAAATGAAGAAGAGTTAACTTCAGAAGAAAATACTCAAGAAGAGGTTAATACGGAAGAGACAGAAACAGTCAATGCGACTGAAGAAAGTGCTACCGAAGAACAACCTCAAGGCAAATTCTATACTGATGAAGAATTTAATCAAAAAGTAAATGAAATTGCTGATCGTAGAGTTGCTCGTAAGATGCGTAAGCTAGAACGAGAACTAGACAAATATAAGGACACTGAAAATGTTCTTAAATCTCAATTAGGTGGAGAAAACATTGATGAAGTAAATAGTAATTTAAGAAAACTATATACTGATGAAGGTGTAGAACTACCTAGTAAATATGTTAGTGAAGATAAGGAATATTTAGAATATCAAGCTACTAGAGATAGTGAAGATATTATTGCTGAAGGATATGACTACATTAAAGATGAAGCAAATCGTTTAGCAAATATTGGATATGACAACTTGAGTTCTAAAGACAAATTATTATTCACTAAATTATGTGAAGAATTAGACCACGAAGATGATGTAAAGATTCTTAAAGGTTTAAATATCGACACAAATATACTAGAAGATAAATCATTTAAAGAATTTAGAAGTCAATTCAATAGAAATACTCCTATTTCAAAAATATATGATTTATATTCTGGAAATAAAGAAACAAAAATAAATACTCCAGGTAACTTATCAAATAATTCTAAAACTGAAAGCGAGTATTTTACTGATGAAGAAATCGAAAACTTATCAATGGAAGATTTAGATGATCCAGTTATTTGGGAAAAATTGAGGAAATCTCAAACAAGAAAACAATAACGAAGGGAATGATAATTTATGGCTATAACAGTAGCTACACAAAAAATATGGCATAAAGCTTATGAACACGCTTTAAAAGAAATAACAAGTTTAAGAAATCACTGCGATTTTAAGTATGAAAAGGATATGACAAATGCTGATACAGTATATATTTTAAATGCAGTTAGACCAACTGTACGTACTTATGTACCTGGTACTGCAATTACTAGAGATGCTGTAGACGCAACTAGACAAGCTTTAGTATTAGACCAATTCAAATATTTCAATATTGAAATGGATGACGTTTATAAAGCTCAAACTGTACCTGGTGCATTAGAAGCATCTGCTCAAGAAGGCGCTCAAGCATTAGCATTAGAAGCTGACAAATATGTTGCTTCATTAATTAAAGCTGGTGCTGAAGCACAAACTGATCCATTAATGTCAGTTACAAGATTTACTCCAACAAAAGCAAACACTATCGAAAATATTGAAGAAGCATTTGCTATGCTATATGCTAAAAACAATAGACCTAACGATTCTTATTGGTTAGAAGTTTCACCTTCTTTCTATAAGTTCGTAAGACCTAATATGATAGAATTATTAACTAATAACGTAGAATTAGCTAAATCTGGTGCTGTTGGTAAATACGCTAACGCATTAGTTGGTATTGATAACTCACTACCTACAACTAAGGTTGGTTCTGGTTCTACTGATGATACAGTTTATAATGTATTAAGAACTACTCACGCAATTGCTTTTGCTGAACAAATCAAGAAAACTGAAACTTATAGAGTACAAGACGGCTTCTCTGATGCTATCAAGGCTCTATATACTTATGGTGCTAAAATCGTTAGACCTGACGAAATCGTTGTTATTCCAACTGCTATATAAGATTAAGAGAGGGAAACCTCTCTTTTTTATCGAGTGAGCTAGTGTGAAAGGGTGGTGCAATTCCACCTCTCTCGACCTAAATAAGAAAGAAATGGAGATTAATATGGAAGAAAAATTAGAATATTATACTATTAGACCATCGTTAAAACAATATTATGGAAAGAAAGTAGATGAAAATACTATATTTGATGAAGTTATTAAAGAAAAAGGTTTAAAAATAACTCAACATTTTGAAGATTTAACTCTTACTACAAAAATTAATAAGAAAACTAAATCTGATGAAAATATGCCTTTTGATATAGTTGAAAAATCAATGACTTCATTGAAAGTACCTACTGGTACAATATTAATTTGGACTGATGAAGGTTTTGTTGTACCTCAATATCAAATGACTACTTTAACTGAATTAACTGATGAGATCAATGATGTAAAAAATATTTATAAAGAATCTAAAGTATAGGAGGGATATCTATGACTTTAAAAGAAATGAAAATTAAAGTGTTTTCATTAATAGAAGAATATTATCCAGAGTTAACTGGTTTAGCTGAAGATGAAGATGTTTTAAATAAAATAAATGGTGTTGTTAATTCAATACAATTAGATTTAATGAAATATCGTAAATTACCAGCTAATACTGAAATTGAAATTAAAGAAAACAGCAACCGTATTATAACTATAAGCGATGAAATAAGTGATTTATATCAATTAAATAAAGTTGTATTAATACCAACTAATGATACTATATCTAAACAATTTACTATGTTAGATGAAGATAACATTGAAGTAAATGATGATTTTGTAGGAACTGTTAGAATATTTTATTATAAATATCCTAAAATGGCTAAAATCTCATTTAGTGAAAATGAAGATCCAGATCAATATGATGAAAACTTTAAATTTGATTTAGATTTAGTATTACAAGAAGTTATGCCTTATGGTATAGCAAGAGATTTATTAAGATTAGATATGATTTCAGTTTATGGAACATACTTTGAAAGAACATATAACGAATTAAAACAACAATTAGATAGTAGAAGAACAGCAGGAATTATCAATATAGTTGACGGAGAAGATATTTAAGAAGGTGATATAAGTGGCTAGTTTAGATAATATAATTACTAGAAACTATGCTAATTTTAGAGGTGTAGATTTCACTGGTGGGCTTGTATCAAGATATCGTTCTCCAGATGCATTGAATATGTATAAAGATTATTTAGATGATGACTGCATACAAACAAGACCAGGTATGGAGTTAATCGGTGAATTCGATAACGAAATATTTGGTCTGTTTTTTTATAGAGTAAATAATGTTTTAAAAGTATTAGTACACACTGGTACAAAGTTATATTTATGGAATAATTATCCTAATACTCCAGTAAATAAATCATTACTGTTCGAAGGTATGAATATAAGAAAATCAAACTATTTTGTATTTGATGAAATATTATTCATAATGGACGGTATTAATTATTTAGAGTATGACGGAACAACACTAAGTTCAGTTCAAGGTACAGTTCCTACTACATCATATTGGAAAAACCCAGACGGTAGCGTAAATATTGATGCTACTACTGATAGAAATTATGTTTATCAAGATGTTAATTGCTTAACTGGTAGAAGAAAAAATTCGTTTATTGGAGACGGTGAATCAATTGATTATAGATTAGATATAAATGAATTAGATCAAGGTGTTTCAGTTATTGCTACTGTAGACGGAACAATGATAGTTGAAGGTAGTGGCTTAACAGTTAATAGAACTGACGGAATAGTAACATTTACTACTGCCCCAGCAAAAGATGCAAAAGTAATAATTGATTTTAGTAGAACAGCACCTGGTTATAGAGAAAGAATTCTTAATTGTACTATATGTGTTGAGTTTGATAATCGTATATTCTTTAGTGGAAACCCTGATTATCCAAATTCGGTTTTTCATTGTGAATTAAACGATCCTAGATATATAAGAGATACAGCTTATTACGAATTAGGTATAGATTTAGCACCAGTTAAATGTTTAATACCTGGTAATAATGTATTATGGGTAGTTAAAGATATAGACCAAAATAATGCAGCAGTGTACTATATGACACCTACAATAGATACATCTTACGGAGACGATCATAAAATATATCCTTCAGTAAGTGGAAATATTTCAGTAGGTTGTGTAAGTACTGGTATTAATTTTAATGATGATATAGTATTCTTTTCAAAACTAGGTTTAGAAGGAATAAGTTCTAATTCAATGTATTCAGAACAAATACTACAACATAGATCAAATATGGTAGATTCTAAAATGGTAAATGAAGAAAACTATACTAATGTAGTTTTATCTGAGTGGAACGGTTATTTATTATGCTTATTTAATTCGCATATATATTTAGCTGATAAAAGACAAAAATTCGTAGAAAATACTGACGTAGGTTATGAGTGGTTTTATTGGGAACTACCAAATAATATAAATAATATGTTTGAATATCGTGGAGAATTATTTTTAAGTAATGCTAATGGAGAAATATACAAGTTAGCTGGTGATACAGATAACGGTGTAGATATTACTTCATATTGGACTACAAGAAAAGATGATTTCGATGCACCTTCTTATACTAAAACTACAAGTAAAAAAGGTGGAGTTTTAAGTTTAAAGAAAATGCAAAACGATGATATAGAAATTACTTCAATATTAGACGGTGTTGAAAAGAAAACTAAAGAAGTAGTAGACACTAAAGGATATTGTGTATATAAAGTTAAGAATAAAAAATTTAAAGAGATTCAATTCAAAATAAGTTCTGATAAACCTTTTGGTTTGTTTAGTATGACAATACAAGGGTTTATTGCAGGATATGTTAAGAGGTGATAATTATGGCTATGACATTAAATAGTGAAGAACAAAATAGAGTTAATAATGTTTACAACGAAAGAGAAAAAGCTTTAGCCGAAAATAATTCAATGTATGAAGGTTTAATTAATAATGCTGGAGAGATGAGAGATCAACAAAATCAATTCTTATCTCAACAAGAAGAAATACAAAATCAAAATTTAGATAAACAATTAGATTATCAAAAAGGCATTATAGACCAACAAAAACAAGAAGCATCAAGAAATAAGGCTGTTGAAGAAAAGAAAGCATTAAACGATTATACTGCATATACTAACCCATATGGTTTACAAAACGAAAGACTATATGGTGCTGGTTTAGGAAACTCTGGTGTTAGTGAAACATCTAAATTAGGTGCATATACTACAATGCAAACTAGAGTGGCTGCTGGAAATGCGGCTTATCAAAAAGCAGTACAAGAATATGATAATGCTTTTAATCAAGCAGTTTTAAATAATGATGTTCAAAAAGCCGAAAACGCATTAAATAAATTAAAACTTCAACTACAAAATAATCAAGATTACTATACTAACGTTGCTTCTCTTTCACAAAATAAACTTAAAAATCAACAAGATTTACAAGCTACTTATATGGATCAATACAACAATGTATATAATCAAATAATGAGTGAACAAAAACAAGCAGAAGCTATTAGACAATATAATGAAAATCTTGCTGAAGAAAGAAGACAATATGATATTAAAATGGCTTATCAAAGAGAAAGAGATGCTATCGCTGATGCTCAATGGCAAAAAGAATATGAAATTGCAAAAAAAAACGCTAGTAAATCTAGTTCAAGTGGTGGCTCAAAAAGTTCAGGAGGCAATAGCAAAACTAATAATACTTTAAATGTAAACAGTCCTTCAAATGATACTACTGAATATTATGCTTATTCTAGCCCAGTTGGTCTTACAAAGAATGGTTTAAATTGGTATGAAAAAGAATTTGAAAAACATTCTTATCAATACAAAGATTTAAAATGGGTTTTAGATAATGCTGTAGCTAACAAAAAAATAACTCAAGCTGATGCAAATAAAGTTTACGCTGTTTATGGAATAAAATAGAAAGGAGTGCTTTCTATGGCAAAAAAGAAAAAACAAAACATTGAAACTGAAGAACAAAAGTTTAAAAGAATAAGTAGTGGTAACTATAATGTAGAAGATTCTGCATATGTAGGTAGCAAATCTACTGGAAAAATGTCAATAAATCAAGCAAATGCTTTATTAGAAGAATCAAGAAGAAAAAGACAAGAGGAAATTAATAACCGTTCTGCTATTGAGTGGTTAAATCTTGCTGATAAATCTAAAGCAACATTAAATAAAGCTAAAAGTGATTATAATGTAGCTTTAAATAATTACATTAATAACGATGAAAATGCTTTTAGTGGTAGTTTACAAAGCAAAGGTTTATTAAGTGATAAAACTAATAAAAATGCTTTAATAAAATCAATTAATAATAATACTTTAGTTGATAGTTCTAATATTAGAAAAAATATTCCTCTTGCTAATAGAAATTTTCAAAATACTGATAGTGGAAAAACATTATTATCTAATATACATAAAGCACAAGAAGAAAATGCTTATAATCAATCTAATTTAGAAAGAAAAATGGCTGAAGAAGACGTTAAAAATGCTGGTATTTTAGGTAAGGCTGGTTATAGTGTTATGGCTGGTCTATCAGATTTAGGATCTTTCTTAAGAAGTGATTTACAAGGAGAAGATTATAGATATTCAAGTTATGGTGAAAATTTACAGTCAGAAATTGCTGATAATTCTTCTTGGATAGGAAAAATAGGGTATGGTGCTATATCAGGTGCTACTAAATTATTAGCTTCATCAGCTCTTGGTAATGTTGGTAGTCTTGCTTATTTCTTAGACGGAGTTGACGATTCTTATAATAGTGCTAAAACTAGAGGATATTCTGATAATGCTTCAAGAATATATGGTGTTACTGTAGGTTCATTAGACTTTATATTTAATGAAATGATAGGTTCTGTAGCTACATCTTTAACTAAAGGTAAATTAACTAAAAGTGAAGGTGGTTTAATAGAAAAAGCTGTTGATCCTATATTCTCTAAAGTATTTAAAAATGTAGGTGCTAAAGAAATGGCGCAAACACTATTCTCAGAAGGTGCTGAAGAGTGGTCTCAAGAATATATTGAGAGATTTTTAGAACATACTATACTTGAAGTTGCTGATAAGGGTGAACAATTTGATTTAGGTAAAGTATTTAATTCCGAAACACATAAACAAGCATTAGAAAGCTTCTTAATAGGTGCTTCAATTGGTGGAATTATGAAATCTTATCAAAATATAGCAACACCAAAAGATGTAAAATCAGTTAATCAAGCAATTTATACTGCTGAAAGAACAAACGGAGTACAATTATCCGATTATAATAAGAATTTAATATCAAATATAGCACAAAAGTATGAAGAATCTGATATCGAGGCTGACGGTCAAATGATATATGATACATTTGAAAGCATAAAACAGTCTCAAAGAGATGCTTTTCAAAATAGTGCTTTAGATTTATTTCCTAATTTAGATGAAAATTCTCAAAAATTATACAATGATTTAATAAATGATGTATCTGACTTAATGTATAACACTGGTGTCAATGTAAAATTTGATCCAAATTTAGATATTGTTAGTGAGTGGCAAGGTGATAATTTAATTTTAAACCCTACATTAACTGATACACCTATTAAAACTCTTTTATTAAAGGAATTAGGGGCTAAATTACTTGATAATAATACTAAGCAAAGTATTTTATCGTATGTTAAAGAAAACGGTCTATATGATACCTTAAAACAACAATTATTAGATAGTGGAGATTTTGATTCTGCTAATGTAAATGATGAAATAATTTCAATTACATTAAATGATATATTAAACGATCCAAATAAAATAACTAACATAGCACAAGAAAATCAAAGTTTTATTGATAAAGTTAAAGGTGCAATTGATAATTTAGCTGATAAAATGACTAATAATAGAACTACTAAAGATGCTGTATTCTTTAATAATTTAAGTAATACATTAAATAACCTTAAGTTGGATCAAAATAATATTAGTGGTGAAGAATTATCTACACGTGAAATTGATAACATAAGTGATATAGAAGCTGAAGAAAGTACTCAAAATCAATTAAATACTGCAACTAATGTAAAACAAAGTATTTATGATAAGGGAACATATAAAGAAGACGTCAATAAATATAAAGGTGCTGGTAAAGATACAATACAAAACGCTATGAATAGCGAATTAATTGACGGCACAAAACAAGCTTCGAGATTTATTGATACTCTTGCGAAAATATCTGATGAAAAAGGTTTAGTATTTGATTTTACTAATAACGAAAAACTTGTAAAAGATAAGTTATCTTTAAAAAATAAAATAGTTAATGGTTATATAAATAATGGAAAAATCGTAATTAATTTAGATTCTCCTAGAGCATTAAATACTATTGTAGGTCACGAAATAACTCACGCATTAGAAAATTCTAAATACTATAAAGAATTACAAAAAGCATTATTCGATTATGCTAAAACTAACGGTGAATATAATGATAGATTAGCCGATATTAAAGAATTATATAAAGGCATTAAAAATGCTGATATAAAAAGAGAATTAACTGCTGATCTTGCTGGTGATTATTTATTTACTAATAAAGAGTTCGTTGAGTCTCTTTCAAAAACTAATAAAAATATGTTTGTAAGAATATTTGATGAATTAAGATATATATGGAGACAATTATTTGGTACTAAAGAGCAAAAACAAATGGATAAAGCTATGAAAAACTATATAGAAGCGTACAATGATAACGTTGCTGTTAAGAGTGGTTTTGATTATTCATTAAGTGATGTATCAACTATGAGAGACGAATACAATTTGTTTGCTGAACCAAAAATGAATAATAAATACGATACTAGATTAGAGGATGCATTACCTCAAGACAACAATGGAAACCAATTATCAGAAGGTCAATTTAATAAATACAAAGATTCAGTTACAGTAGACGATGACGGATATTTGATAGTTGGATATCATAATGCTGATAGATTTGCACCTTTCTATTCATTTAAACCTGGCAACGTTCAAAATGGTTCTCAGTATGCTATATGGTTAACTGATAGTCAAATAATGGGCAAAACATATTCTTATGTACAAAATATACCATATACTAAACAAGTTAAATCAGTTGAAGAAGCTAAAAGTTTATTAGAAGCATATAGCGATAATAGATTTACTTTAGAAAAGGTTAATGCTGAAGATTATTTAAAAAATAATAATAATTGGGAATACGTAGGAATAACAAATAAATACAAAGATATTCATAACAAAGAAACATTAGAAAAAATTGAAAATGATAATAAAAGAGGTTTAATAACATCTACTGAATACAAAATGGCAAAGGCAATAGCAACAGATGCTGACGTGTACGTTGTTGCAAGAACTGACGGCGAACAATTTGATATGTATGATGAAGATAAAAAACATATATATTATGATGATGAAGACGTAAAGAAAAATATTCGTACATATTTTAGAGGTGCTTATTCTGGATACACTTATCCAGTATATATGAACATTAAAAAACCTTACATAGTTGAAACTGACGGAAGATTATGGAAATACGCAGAACAACACATTGATAATAAAAAAGTTGATGAGTTTAAGGAAATACTAAATGATAGAAAGAAAATAGATAATATAATAGATTTAGTTAATAAAAGCCGAGATGAATACGAAAAAAATAACGAAGTTCTTAGTTCGTTTGGAAAAGTAGATTTTAATTTAATGTATAATACAAGCAACGAACACGAATATAAATATTACAATTATGCTGCTTTAAGAAATTATCTTCAAGATTATAAACTAAGAGAATTTGACAATTATCAAGACCTATTAGAACGTGCTGGAGACGGATACAATTTCCCACCAGCAGATATGAAAGTAAGAGATATGTTTAATAATGATGTAGATCCAATTATATTAGAAAAATATGGAGATATGACAATTGAAGAATATTATAATTATGTTAAATATTTCTATGAAAATAACGAAGCTAGTTATCCACAAGCTTATTTTTATAAAAATGCAGTAAAAGAATTAGGTCTTACAAACCTTGAAGGCAGAGATATAATTGAATTATATGATTATGATTTAATGAAAGACTCTTATAATGACGAAAAAATAATACAAAAATTCACTAAAAATTTAAAAACAGATTTAGTAGTTCAAAAAATACTTGAATCTAACGAAAAAGGTGAAACTGACTATGACGGTGTTATTTTTAAAAATATTAAAGATCCAGGACAATATGCTAATGAGTACGAATTAGATGACTTATTAGGAAATGTTTATGTTGTATTTAATAGTAACCAAATCGATTTTATTGATAATAAAAACCCTACTGATGATCCAGATTTATCTTATTCTTTATCACAACAAACTAAAGAATATGGTGATTATAATGTATATGGTAAAGATATAAAAGTTAACCCATTGATTAAACAAGCAACTCAAAAACAAGCTAAATCTAATGAAACAAAGCAAAAAGAAGTTGTTAGAGAAACTACTGATGAAAATAGAAAAGTACGTAAAACTTATGATTCTATAATTAAAAGTGATAATCAAACTGAACAAGCAAAGAAAATATCTGAAAAACTTATGGGTTTAGATACATATATACCTGATTCAAACAAGAATCAAATTGAACGTGCTGACGAGCATATAAATAAATATGGTGTAGAAGAATCACTAAGTGGTTTAAAACAAAACGTTGAAGATAAAGGCAAATTAGATGTTAATGATATAGCAATAGGCGAAAGACTTATTGAATACTATTCAAAGACTGGTGATGAAAAGAATTTAGCAGAAGCAATTCAATTAACTGCTATGGCTGGAACAATTGCTGGTCGTTCAGTACAAGCTATGTCTATGATTAATAGACAAACACCTACTGGACAAGTTACTTGGATACAACGTTCAATAGATCGTATGAATAAACAAATGAAAGAAGCATACGATAAATCTAAACTACCTGGCAAGAAATTACAACAATTTGAATTTACACCAGAGATGCAACAAAAAATACTTAATTCAACTGAAGCTAATTTAGAAGATAATCTAAATGAAGTTTATAAAGAATTAGGGGAACAAGTACAAATGAGCAAAATGGAAGCATTGGACTCTTGGAGATATTTTGCTATGTTATCTTCACCTACAACACATATTAGAAATATTGTAGGAAACTTATTAATGGGTAAAATGCAACAAGTTAAAAACGTTATTAAAGGTGGTATTGAAGATACATATTATGGTATTACTGGTAAAAAAGGTGAACGTACTAATACATTAAAAAAAGCATCTAAAAAATATGTAGACTTTGCTAAAAACGATATTGATAATGTAAAAGGTCAATTAGGAATTGGTGAAAATAAATATACTAACCCTAAGACACAATTACAAAAAAATATGCGTATGTTTAGTGATACTAAAGTAGGAAGACAATTAGAAAAATTTGTTAAGAAAGGCTTAATTGATACTACTTCTAATTTACTTGAAACTGAAGATGTATGGGGTTTAAAATCTGCTTATACAAAATCAATGAGCCAATATTTATATGCTAATAAAATAGACTTAAATTCTATAACTGATAAACAATTAGCACAAGCTAGACAATTTGCTGTGGATCAAGCAAAACAAGCAACTTTCCACCAAGATAGTGCATTAGCAAGTGCTTTAAATACATTAGAAAATAAAAGTTTGGCAGCCAAATTGGTAATAGGTGGTATTGTTCCATTTAAGAAAACACCATTTAATGTTGCTAAAACATCATTAGAATATAACCCAGTAGGTTTAATGAAAACATTAACTTATGATAGTTATAGATTATATAACGGACAAATAACAGCAAATCAATATATTGATAATCTTGCTAAAGGTTTAACTGGTACTGGTATTGCTTTATTAGGTTTTGCACTAGCAAATGCTGGACATATAAGAACTACTGGTGATGATGACGAAAGTTATGATGAAGATAAAGGTATTCAACCTTATTCAATAGTTTTAGGTGATAAAACTATATCATTAGACTGGTTATCACCTACAGCAGTACCTTTATTCGTAGGTGCTGAATTATATCATCAATTTGATATTCAAAATAATGATATGACTGAAGAAGAAAAAAACAAAGGTTTAGTTGATTTATTAAATGCTTCAGTTAGTTCATTAAACCCAGTATCTGAGATGACTATGTTATCTGGTATACAAAGTGCTTTAAAAACTTATAGCGGAGATTATGCTAAAGCATTAGAAGAAATTGGTACAAATACAATTAAAACTTATGCTAGTCAATTTACACCTTCAATATTAGGCAAAATTGCAAGAACAACCGATCCATATGAAAGAACAACAACTACAACAAAGAAAACTACAATAGAAAAAGCTGTAGATTCATTTATTAATCAAGTTAAATCTAAAGTACCTGGTTTAAGACAAACTTTACCAGTAAAGACTGATGTTTGGGGTAATGAAATTAAGCAAGAACAAAACCCATTATTAAGAGGTGTATATAATTTAACTTCACCAGCAACAGTTAAATCAATTAGAGATACTGAATTAGATAGAGAAGTTGAAAGATTATATGATTCTACTGGAAACAAATTAGTAATACCTAAAACATATATTGATAAATATTTCACTTACGGTGATAAAGAATATAGATTAAATAATAAGGAATATTCTGATTATAAGAAAGCTATTGGTGTAAATAATTATGATACTTTATCTAATTTAATAAAATCAAACGAATATAAATCTTTAAGTGATGAACAAAAAGTCGAGATTATTTCTCAAGTATATTCATATAACAAATCATTAAGTAAAGATGCTTATTCTAAAATAAATAATATTTCATATACACCTAGTAGTACATATAACGCACAACGAAAGAGTATTATGCTTGGTGGAAAAATAGAAGATTATTTATTATATAATTTACAAGATTTTAAAGCTGATTATGATAAGAACGGAAAAGTAATATCTGGTTCTAAAAAAGACAAGATAATTAATTATTTAAACAAGTCGGATATGAACTATAATCAAAAATTATATTTACTTGCTAAAGATTATGCTGTATCTTCAGAAGAAAAAACATATTTAGCATATTTAATTAATGATTCTAGTTTAAATAAAGACGAAAAATTAGAGTTATATAAATCATTAACTGGTTTTAAAGTTAGTTCAGACGGTACTGTGAGGTGGTAATTATGAAAGATACTAATAGAAGTATTACTGTTGAAGACTTAATTCGTAAATACAATTTAGACGGTTTAAAAAATGATAGACAAACTATAAAAGTTTTAGATAATCAATTAACTAAAACTGACGGAATTGTATCAGATTTTGTAGAGCAAACAACTAGAGATATAGAGAATCTGCAAGATCAAATTGACGGAAATATAACAAGCTGGTTTTATTCAGGAGTTCCAACACTCTTGAATGAGCCAGCAGTCAATTGGACTACTGATACTGAAAAAGACCAACATTTAGGAGATATGTATTACGATAATGACGAAGGTACTGCATATCGTTTTATAAAAGATAATGGAACATATCAATGGAATAAATTAAGTGATGACGCTGTAGCAAGAGCCTTAGCTTTAGCAAATACTGCTTTAGATACAGCAGACTCTAAAAGACGTGTATTTATCACACAACCTGTACCTCCATATGACGCTGGAGATATATGGTGGACTTCTAATGAATTATTTAGATGTGTTGTTGGTAGAGTTGAGTCAGATACATATCATTCAACAGATTGGGTTAATGATTTAAAATATACTGATGATACTGCTGCTAATAACGCAATAGCACAACTAGATGATTTTCAAGAAAAAGTTTTTGAAGATTATACTACAAATGCAACATTTTATACTGAAACAAGTAAAATTGAAGGAAGAATTGATGAAAATAGAAATCTTGTAGCTAATGTAAACAATGAATTAGTAAATTATAAAAATGAAGTAAGTTCAACATTTACGCAACAAGCAAATCAATTTAGTTTAGAGATAAGTTCTTTAAACGAAACTATTAATGAAACAAGAAATATTGCTGAAAGTAATTCTACTAAAGAATACTTGAGATTTTCTCAAGGAACTGGTGTAGAAATCGGGGCAACTAATAGCCCATTTAAAGTTAATATAACAAATCAAGAATTCAACATACAACAAAATGGTAATAAAGTTGCATATGTTAATGATAAGAAGTTATATATTACTGAAGCCGAAATACTTCAAAGATTATATATGGGTAATTTTGGTTTTGTTGTAAATCAAGATAAATCATTATCATTAAGAAAGGTACGTGATCTATAATGGCTAGTGGAAGTTTAGGTGGAAGAACAACTTATAACTCAAGTTATCAATCAATTGGTATTAATTGGTCTTCTAGTACAAATATAAGCAATAACACATCTCAATTATCAATTAGTTTATTTTGGAATACAAGTAATTCATCTAAAAGGTGGGATACTGTTGCTGCAAGAGACGCATACATAAAAGTATATGTAAATGGAGTTGAAACATATTCTGACAATTTCTCAATGAGATTTGACTGTGATCCATATCCAAGCATACCTTATGTATTTAGAACATATTCTTGTACTATATATCATAATGCTGACGGAACTCCACCAGTTGTTCAAATAGCTGCATATGCAAATGGTACAGCAAAAAGTAGTGGAACAAATTGGGGACCTGGTAAATCATATGTTGACGCACAATCAATTTATTTAGATACTATTCCTAGAGCAAGTAGTTTTAGTTTTAGTGGTACAACTCTTGGAAGCAATACACACGTATCAATAAGCCGAGCTAGTAGTTCGTTTACTCACCGTGTTAAATATGTAATGGGTGATATAACACAAAATTATACCGATATTGGAACTGTTTGTGATTTTACTAGACCTTATACTGACGCACAGCAATTTGCTTCTAATAGTGCCTCAGGAACAGGTTCTATAACAGTTATAACTTATAATGGTGGTGCTGAAATAGGAAGAACTTCTAAAAATATAGTTATGACACTCCCTGATAATAATGATACTAAACCAGTTATGAATAGTGAAACTGTTATATCTGACTCAATTACAGAGATAGAGACTAAATTTGGTGCATTTATTCAAAATAAATCTAAACCACAATTTACATTTGATTATAGTGGTAGATATGGTGCAAATATTAGTGAATATAGTGTATCAATTAACGATAAAATATATACTTCTTCTAGTAATTCTGTAATAGTTGATGAAATAAGAGATAGTGGAAGCATTAATTATACATATAAAATTAAAGATACAAGAGGACGAATTACTAATGGAAACGGCATAATATCAGTAGTGGAATATAATAACCCACAAATATCCACAAGTATAGAACGTACAAGTGCTGGTAATAGTGCTTCAGTTCAATTAAATGTATCAATTACAGCTCTAAATAACCTAAATGATAAGAGTGTTGCAATTAAATATAAACCTCATTTGGAAACAAACTATTATTCAATAAACGTTCCGTTTGATGAGGGAGAATATACAATGGATAAAACAATATCTGTACCGATAAGTGAAAACTTATCATATGATTTCTATGTACAAGCAATAGATTTCTTTGGTGAAGAAGATACAGTAATAATTCCTATATCAACAGTATTTGATTTATTACATTTTTCTGCAGACGGAGAAAGTATTGCTGTAGGTAAAAGAGTTGAGAGGGAAAACTGTTTTGAAATTGGTATGGATCTATATTATAAAGGTATGAGTATTGATGACTATATCAGACAAATAATTAACGAAAGGAATGATGATTGATGATTAAATATGATAGTTTTACAAAACAAATACAAATCAATAGAGGAGACTCAACTACTTTAAAAATAAGTGCAAAGGACTCAAATGGAGATCCATATGAATTTAAAGTTGGAGAAAAAGTTAAATTCACAATTACTGAAAGAAAAAATGAAGACAACGTAGTATTTACGAAGACTATAAATGTTGACGCAAACGGTAATTATGTATTTATACCTATATCATCTGAGGACTCTAAAATTGGTGAAATCATTAACAAACCAGTTGTTTATTGGTATGAAATATCAGTGTTAACATTAAATAATGAAATTCAAACTATTATAGGTTATGATGACACTGGTGCAAAAGAATTCATATTAAATCCAGAGGCAGGTGATTAAAATGATAGACGGAAATATTGATGTACTTTCATTAGAAGGTCAAATAGTAGATAGTATATCACTAGAAGGAGACTTACTACCTATCGGACCTAAAGGAGATAAAGGAGATCCTGGTTTTTCTCCTGTGGTAACGACAAGTAAAGTAGATAAAACAACAACAATAAAATTTGAAACCGCTACAGGAAATGTTTTCGCATATATACAAGACGGTGAAGACGGTCAAGGTTCAGGAGATATGATGACTGACGTATACGACAAAAATAAAAATGGTATAGTAGATAATGCTGAAAAAGTAAATAATTATACAGTGTTAACTGATGTACCAGCAAATGCAGTATTTACTGATACAATATATGATGATACTGAAGTAAGAGGTTTAATAAATGCTAAACCAGACTTTTCAGATATACCAACAAATGTAAGTGATCTAACTAATGATAGTGGTTTTATAGATAATACAGTTAACAACTTAACTAATTATTATTTAAAATCTGAAACATATACTAAAGCCGAAGTAAATAGTTTAATAGCTCAAATACCAGGCTTTAATGTTTTAGTAGTACAAACACTACCAGTAAGTGATATAGATACACATACTATCTATTTAGTTCCTAAAACTGGAAGTGGTTCTGATATATATGACGAATATTTATATATAAATAACACTTGGGAATTAATAGGTAATACAGCAGTAGATTTATCTAACTATTATACAAAAACTGAAACTAATACATTATTAAATGCAAAGGCTAATACATCTGATTTATCGACAGTTGCAACAAGTGGAAGCTATAACGATTTATCTAATAAGCCTACAAATGTTAGCACATTTACAAATGACGCAAATTATGTTTCATCAAATGGATCTAGTACTGTAAGTGGGGAAGATACTAATATAACATTAAACGGAACTACTTATGGTATGTTTAAAAATATTACTTTAAAAGGTAATACATCTCAAACTGGTACACCTACACCAAGTTCACCAATACCTATCAATAATGTAAGTGGACAAAATGAGATATTAATTGAAGGCAAAAATAGATTAAATGTATACAACGCAACATATTCACAAAATGGTATTACAATTACTATCAATAACGGTGAAATAATTATAAATGGAACTGCAACAAGTACATTCCAATTTACTAATTTAGGAATATTTAATCATATAGGTTCAAAAAACTATAGGTGGACATTTATATATGAAAGTGGTAGTTGCACTGATTATGGTGGTGGTGCGTTTTTTGCTAATTCACCTACTGGAAACAGTAATTTTGGTGGTGGTGCAGGGTTTAGAACTAATATTAGCAGAACTGCAGACGTATATGATAAAGGTACAGCAAAATATTATTTATACATAGCAATTAATAATAACTCTGTTTTCAATAATTATAAAATAAAATTACAAATTGTAGAAGGAACAACACCAGATTACAATTATGAAGCATATGACGGACGTACATATACTATAGATTTAGATGATATACAATTAAATAAAATAGGTAATTATCAAGATTATATATATAATTATGGAACAAAGTGGTATTTACATAAAGAAATAGGGAAAGTAATACTTAATGGTAGTGAAACAATAAACAAAGGTGGTACAACTAATAATCAATATTTTTATGCAAACGTTTTATCTAATTATATAAAGCCAAGTAATAATGATACTTTAGTACAACATTACACAAATTATTTTATAAATAAAACACCAAACCAATTATCGGGTGGTAGTGTAATTGGTAGTGCAATAAGAGTTGATAACACAATTGGTTTTGCATTTGGTTTAAATAGTGAAATAAATACTGTTGATAAATGTAAAATATGGCTATCATCAAATAATATTGTGGTTAATTATTTATTAGCAACACCTACAAATACTGAAATAACTGATACAACATTAATTTCACAATTAAATGCTTTATATAAAGCATATACATATAAAAATCAAACAAATATAAGTCAATCTAATAATGATCTTCCATTTATATTAAATGTAGAAGCATTTACTGATACATATAATGGTAGATACGAAAATATAATAAATATAATGAAGGTGAATGGAGTATGAATGAGCCATTAACAATAAATATGCGTATAAAAACATTGGAGGTGGAACAATGACACCTGCAATACTTATAGCTGGTGGTTCTTTTCTATTATCGTTAATATCTTTAATGATAAATAGAAAAGATAAAGCCATTGATGATGCTAAAGAAAATAATTTAGCAGTTATTCAATATCAATTAAAAGAATTAAAAGAAGATATCGGAAAATTATCAGATAAATTTGATACATATACCGAAGAATTAGACGATAAGATAGATAAAGCTATCAAATTGCACGAAAAAATATATCATAAAGGAGCATAATTATGGCAATTAAAGAAAAATTTAAACAAATTGAACAAAAAGTTGATGAAGCATCATTTGCAATGGAAATGATTAAATTTACTAAAGATCAAACAGATAAAACTAATAGAAGACAATTTATTATTATCATTTTACTTATTCTAGCATTAATCGGATCAGTTTCTTACACAGTATATTTATTAAATAATATTGGCGAAGAAACAACTATTACAAAGAGCATAGATATGGATGATATTGATACTATAGAAAAATCGGAGATTAATAATAACTAATATGGGACATATATTATTAAAGAAAACTATAACAAAAAGAAAATTATTAAAATCTAAATCTAATGCTAAAATTGTACAAGATAAAAATGGAAAGCTTCACTGTTCTAAATGTGGAGCTTTTATTACTAAATAATGTTTGATTTTACTAAAGAAGAATACGAAATGATAATTGATAAATGTATGTTCAACGAAGAATTATCAAAAATATTAGAATTAAAAATTAAGGGCTATTCAATAGTTCAAATTGCTATGAAAATGAATATGAGTGAGAGAACTGTTAATAGACGAGTTAAAAAGATAAAACAAAAAATATATAAAATATTATAAGGAGATGTAAACATATGAATAAAGAATTTTGGAAAGCTGCTGGAATAAGAGCATTAAAGACTATATGTCAAACAGCAATAGCTATGATACCAACAGGTATAATGATTAATGAAGTTAATTGGATAACAGTATTAGGAACATCAGCATTAGCTGGTGTTTTAAGTATATTAACTTCAATTAGTACTGGACTACCAGAAGTAGATGAATAGGTGATCTTATGATATTTATTGAAAGAAATTCACAACCATTAAGAACTAATCAATACTATAATAAACCTAAAGCTTATTCATCACCTAAATTAGATATGTGGGTATTAGGTGGAAATTGCACCGATTATGCTTGGTGTAGATATCGTGAAGCTGCGCAAGATATGAATGCTTCTAAAAATTTACCTACAAGTGCTGCTTCAAGATTTTGGGATGATGCTGTAAAGAAAGGTTTAAAGCACGGTAGTGAGCCTAAAATTGGATCTATCGCTTGTTTTAAAGGTCATTTAGCATTTGTAGAAAATGTATATGGCAATAAAGTAAGATATTCGGCTAGTGGATATACTAAACTAATACTAACAAGATATTTATTTCAAAATTAAAAAACTTAATAAAGGTGCTAGTTGGAACGGAAAAAAATTGTTAGGTTATATTTATCCTAATGTAGAATTTGAAGAAGATTTACCTAAAGATAAATGTAATTATGAAGTTATATCACCAAGATATGTAAGAGTCGGTGCTGGTACTGAATATAGAATTAAAAAAGTGAACGAACTTACTAAAGACGGACAAAAACATTGTACAAATACTAAAAAGACAGCTAAAGCTCAATATAAATCAGGTACTATTTTTACTAATCAAAAGACAGTTAAAGCAACTAACGGTTCAATATGGGCTAAAACCCCTTCTGGATACGTATGCTTAGTTAGTTCTAAAGGAACTATATATTGTAAGAAGGTGTAATATGTACGAATATTTAGTATATTTAATGGAACACGGAGTATATACCGAACGTGTAAAATGTAAGTCTCAAGATGAAGCTGATATAGTTATAGATGAGGCTTCAAGAGATGATAGATATGAGAAATATCTATTAATAGTAAGAGATGTTAAATTAGATATGCCAGTTCAAATGGAAACTGACTATTTTAGTGCAATAAATAGAAAAAGATCAAGATAATTCCATATAATATATATCCCATTGGCGTTAACAAGACAAAACTATGACGGTTTTGTCTTGTTTTTTTATGCAATAATTTATTTAGAAAGGAGAACGAAAGTCGATATTTTAAAACAATATTTGACGTCTTGTTCTCTTTTCTTTGTTTTAGGAGATGATTTTATGTTTTATAACCCTCAAGCTAACATTGATAGAATTAATGCACAAATAGCCGAATTAGAGAAATTAAAGTCTCAAATACCAAATATACAACCTATCACACAAAACTTCCAATTAGCACCTCAAAACGTGTTTAGAAGTGCAAATAACATTGATGAAGTAAAAAAAGAATACGTTACTGGTGATACACCATTTTTTAGTAAAGATTTTAGTGTGTTATGGTTAAAAAATAACAATGGTGAGATAAGAACATTTGAATTAAATGAGGTAATTGAAAAAGATGAAAAAGATTTACAAATAGAGTTCTTACAAGCTCAAATAAATGAAATGAGGAATAAGTATGAATATAATGACAATGCTGATGAATCAATTAAAAATGAGAAACCCTCAAAAAGCAAATCAAATACAAAATCTGATGAATAGTAATGGTGATCCTAGAGAATTATTAAAACAAACAATAAATCAATATACACCAGAACAATTACAACAATTCAGTCAATTTGCTAATAGTATGGGAATATCAAAAGAACAATTAAGTCAAGTTGGTATCAACACTAAATAGTGTCGATATAAATTTATAGAAAGGAGATTATGCTATGAACGGATCAATTCAACCTACAGTAGAATTAGCTACAAACAACGGAACTGGTTTTTATCCATATATGTATGGTAATAATGGTTTCTTTGGAGACAATAACGGAATTTGGGCAATTTTACTTTTAGCTTTATTATGGGGTGGAAACGGTTTTGGAGGCTTTGGTGGTAATAATGTTGCTACTACTGATTATATTTCTTCTGAATTTACTCAAAGAGATGTTAATAACGGCTTTCAAAATCAAAGCAACTTAATATCTAATGGTTTTACTAATATAGCTCAAGATGTATGTAATCTTAAGAGTGATGTATTAGAAAATAGATATGCTAGTCAATTAAGTGCTTGTAATACTCAAAGAGATATTTTAACTCAAACTAATGAATTAAATACTAATTTATTAACTCAAGCATTACAAAATCAAGCACACGTTGATGCTTGTTGCTGTGATATAAAATCTCTAATTCGTGAAGACGGTGAAAAAACAAGAGATTTAATTACTCAAAACACTATTCAAGATTTAAGAGATAGATTAAATTCAGCAAAAGATATTATTTCCGATCAAAGAACTGAAGCTAATATAGTTAATGCTTTAAGACCTTATCCAGTACCTGCTTATTTAACTGGATCTCCATACGTTGGATATAATGATGCTTTCTATGGAAATGGTTTCTACGGAAATACAATTGTATAGCAATAGCCTTACGGCATACTCACTAAGAGAACTTGCTTAATTATCTATTAGTAGCAATAGCGAAAGTAGTTTAGAGATAGGTAAGTCCTATCTCTTTTATTTATGAAAGGAGAGATAATATGATACAAAGTGTTCAAGAACAAGAATTAGTTTTAACAACTAATACTGATGCAATTACATTTTCAGATACCGATTTAAGAACTAGAAGTGCTAATTGTTTTAATGGTTGGTTAAATCATAATGAAGGTAGTGCTACATTTAATATCTTAACTGGTGGTATTTATGAAATAACTTTTGATGCTAACATTACTTCAGCAACAGCTGGTGTTGTTGGTATTGCTTTATTTGCTGACGGTGTTAAGCTAAATGGTACTGAAATGGATCAAGTTATAACTACTGCTGGAGATTATAAAGATATATCTACTACTAAAAAAATTAGAGTTTGTGGTAGAGGAAACGTAACTATTACAGCACAAAGTGTTCCAGCAATAGTTTATGACGAAACATCTACAACTACACAAATACCAATATTAAAGAATATCAATATATCAATAGAACGTATGTGGTAATATGAATTCAGTTGATATAACTTCTTTAGTTTTACAAATATTAAGCCTTCAAATATTAATGAAAGACTATAATAACTCTGATATTATGCAAGAATTACAAATGCAAGATAATAATTATTTTGAAAAAATAATAAAACAAAATAATGAAATAATTAAACTTCTAAAAGAAAGGAGTGAAGATAATGGAAGAAAAGATAATAGAAATAACTGATAAAAAGTTAAACGAGATAATAGATAATATAGACGGAAATAATATCGAATATATTTATAAATTATCCAAAATAAGACATATGGAAAAGGAGGATGA
>Ga0247610_10000839_pt1 | contig 41015 bp, 68 predicted proteins | sample 174DNAGHGhighgp2_FD_193483 | JGI IMG/M metagenome (GOLD analysis project Ga0247610, IMG submission 193483) | Sheep rumen microbial communities from Palmerston North, Manawatu-Wanganui, New Zealand - 1742 DNA GHGhigh gp2 | ecosystem: Host-associated > Mammals > Digestive system > Stomach > Rumen...
ACTATGTCCTCGGCCTCTAGCAGTATACGAACTTGTTGGGCAGACTTAACTGCATATGCTCATATACTCTTAGAGACGACTTAAATTAATTATCTAAGTCAAGCCATTTTATTTATAACATAATATTATACAATTTAAATTATTTAATTTTAATGGTTTTTAATATTTTTTTAACTTTTATTATTCTACTCCTTTATTTATTATCTACATATATATTATATAATAAAAGTTGTTAAATATCAAGACCTATTTTAAACTATTTATTCCTTTAATTTATTCTTTCTCTTTTCTTCCAATTCATCTGATATAGATGTGAATAGTACAGTTACGATAAATAGTAATGGAGCTGTAACTATCATTAACATCCAAAACCAAGGAGAAACAACTTCTGCCAAATAACATACTGGAAACATGATTAATAATGCTATTATCCAATAAGCTATTGCTAATAATATATTTTTCCACATCATATAACTATTCCTCTTCTTTATCTTTTATTTGTTTATCTAATTCTAGTAATAAGTTATAAGCTTCTTCACTTACTTCTATTTCTTTACCTTGATTATAAAAAGTATCATAAGGAATAAATAATATATACTTTGTTTCATTCTTTACTTCAATAGGATATAAATCATAATTATTACCTAAACCATTTAGTATTTCAATTAATGCATTTTCATATTTATTCATATTATTATTCCTCCTCAAAATACTCTTTAATATCTTGTTCTTGTAAACCTTTAACAATAGGTATAAATCCAAAGCAAAGTGGAAATACCAAAACTATAAACCAAATACTATAATTGATTACTAAACAAGTAATAACGAACATACCAATTAACATAAATAATGCACTTAATATTTCTTTCATAACTAATCACCTATCCTTTATTACAATATAATTATATAATAAATATACAAATAAATCAAGACCAAAAATAAAAAAGATAGAAATTAATCTATCTTTATTTTGTTGTAATTAATTCTGCTAGGTTTTCTAAATATCCAACCTTACTACTAAAACCATTTGTGTAGTTATCAGTATCTTCATCATGCTCATATAAGAAGTTTAACATCTTACTATATTGCTTATCTGAAACTTCATAATTTTCTTGAATATATTCTTTGATAGAATTTTCAACTTCTTTTAAGCCATTTGATAAAGCATCATCTCTATTCTTCTTTGCGGTTTTATAAGCTTCTCTTCTTCTTATAACTTCTTCTCTATTCCACTTAACAGACTTTTCTTCATCAATTACTAAATCATTTGGAATATATTTCCATTGTTGTACTTTAGAGTTATTAAAACCTTCATTTAATTGTTGTTCTAATTTTCTAAATTCTTCCCACTTCTCTACTAATTCTTCATATGTCATAATTTATTTTTCCTCCTTAATGAAATGTTCATCTATAAATTTTTCTTTACATATTACACTACCGTTTCTACTGAATATTTCATATATATTTTCACCACGTATATCAATAAAATATGTTCTATTTTTTACAAATAATTTTTTACCTGTATCAGGATTAGAATAACTTTTAGTGCAAATTAATGTATCAGATTCATTATATTTCATAATTGTTATTCCTCCTTTAAGTCTTCCTTAATTATATTATCAACTATAATATCAGTTTCTATTTCACGCATATAACAATCGTATTGTAATCTAACGCCATCGTCATAAGTTAATGACTTAATCTTTTCTTGTAATTGTTCTGCTTCTTCCTTATTAGTAAATAATCCAACTAACCTACAAGGGTCATTTTCATGCCACTCATATAAAGCTCCTTTATCACAATACTCTAATCTATAAATTTTCATATCTAATTATCCTCCTTAAACTTTACATCATAATACTGTCCATTATTTTGTTCAGCAAATTCAATAGAATTATCTACCATTAAATAAACTACTTGCTTTGCTTCTTCTAAAGTCTTTGAACAAATATCATATGGTATTTCTCTGTATTCAGCTGACATATCTTGAAAACCATAAGGAATGAATTTTAATTTTCCTTTATACTGAACTTTATATTTAATAATTTGAATGTCAGAATACTTCCAATAGTCTCCAAACTTTCTAACTACATAAACATAATCATCAATATTAATTTCATTTTCTTTCATGTTTAATCACCTATCCTTATTACACTTATATTATATAATACAATCATAAATAGATCAATACATAGAATAAAGAAAAATAAAAAAGATAGCAATTAACTATCTTTTATTTAAAATCTGGTAATTTTATAATTCCATCGGAACACTTAACCGATTTTATTTTACTAAATTTTCTTCACTGTGTAGATTTACGTATATGCCTTCAATCCTGCTTAGAACCTAAATACTCAATCTGTTCAATATTTGTACCAAAGAATACTTCTGAATTAATACTGGAAAGACTTTTTGGTAAAACCAATTTTTTCAATGATTTACAATTATAAAAAGCGTATGTAGTTAACTTAGTTAATCCCTCCGGAATAATAACCTCCTCTAATAAAGCATTTTCTGCTAGATAAATATAAGATAAATTATTTCCATTAAAATTAATATACTTAATATTGGTATTTGCAACAAGCAAATCATTTACGCTAGATGGTACTTCAACTCCATCAATATCCAAACTATGAATATGAACTTCAGTAATTCCTTCCAAATTATTAGCAGTTATTACAAATTCTAAATTATGTTTTATATCGATTCCATATAAAGAGAAACCTCCTAAAACGCAAGTACCTGTATTCGTATACCCAGTATACCCAATATCTTTGAATTTAATATCATAACCTATTTGTTTAAAATAATATAGAATAAATGGGTCAAGTAATGCTGGAGGCATAACAGAGCTTTTATCAAAATAACCATTAGCAAATACCTGAGGGAATACATCATAAAAATTTCCATAACGATTACTATCATATAATTTATTAAGAAGTAGATTTATATCTCCGGAAATCAATTCATCTCCAAAATTTTCTAGTAAAAAAGTACTAAAATTTGCAAAATAATCATCCATTACAAAATCTGCCATAGTAATACATTAACCTCCTATTAGTATCATTCATCATATATTCCGTATCTCTGCAACTTAACATTCTATATCTATCTCCTTATTTTAATCTTTCCTGATTCTCCTCACACCATTTCATTGCATCTGCTCTATTAGTAAATTTAAGTAATTTTCCATCAGGTAGTTTTACATTTAAATGAGTTCTATTATCAATTATAGTCCAAATATAATGTCTTAAATGGCAAGGAATATATCTATTCTTACCAACCTCTTTTAATAAGACATTATCTACTACTCCTTTGGCATCTTTAATTTTTGTATAAGTATGATTAGTAGCTCTTTCTTTGAACTTATTTAAAATAATATATTCACCATTTTCATTTTTCTTTAATTCAAAATCTTTATAAATCATATATATCACCTTTCCTTTTATATAATATATTATATCATACAATTATATAAAGATCAAGGCCTAATTTAATTTCCTAATCTAACTTTTGTAGGTATAGATATTTCCCCATCAGTACAATTTATCTTTGTTACCCCGGAATTATATATTCAACGATAACCTACGATTACATTATTGTTATAATCTGAAATACTTCCTCTATAAATTATACTTTTTAATTTCTTACAAAGATAGAACGTCATATCTCCTAATTCTAAAGTATTACCTGGAAGGCTTACATTTTCTAAATTTTCACAATTATAAAATGCACCATTACCGATATATTTTAGACTATCTGGAAGTATAATATTTTTAATATTACTGCAAGAATTAAATGCATAATCATTTATATTTACTAAATTATTTCCACCTTTTAAATTAGTTAAAGATGAACAGGACTCAAATGCAGAAGAACCTATTGTTTTTAATCCTTTACCTAGATCTACAGTTTCCAATTTATTACAGCCACTGAAGACCTCTTTTCCAATAGAAATTAAACTATCTGGAAATACTATACTTTCCAATGCAGAACAATTTGCAAAAACTTGATCATCCAATGTCACTATTCCATCTTGTAATTCTATATTGGTTAACTTACTGCAACCTCAAAAGATTGAGTTGCATAAATTTTTTACACTTCCTGGTATAGTTATACTAGTTAATGATTTACAAAGACAAAATGCATATGCTGATATGTAGAATACTGTATTTGGTATAGTAATATGTTTTAAATTAACACAACCATTAAATGCGGAATAACCAATACTAGCTAATCCATTTGGAAAATTTACCTCGGTTAAACTAGTTCAATTTTGAAATGCACGACGTAAAGTTTTAATTCCCTCAAAATTTTGTTCAGATAATTTAATTGGAATATTGGCATCAAATTCAAATTTACCATCAAACGAAAGATTACGCTTTCCTATATATACCTCATTAATAATTTCAACTAATGGAGATAAAGGAAATACCATTTTACATTCATCAGTAAAATAATAAAATAAAAATTGATAGAAATCTTCAGAGAACATAAACTTTTTGGATATCTCCACCTGTGTAGTGGCATCATCAAATATTGAAACTATAAGCTTATCAAGTTTACCTTCTATTAATTCTTGTTTGTGATTTTTAAGTAATAACTCAGTAAATCATTCTACCACTTCATTTATATCCATATTAATAACTCCTTTCCTTATTACATAAATTCTTCTGGCTTCTTATATATTATTGTAATAGTTTTGTCAGAAGCTTTTAAATTCTCAACCCAACTATTGGCTAATCATGATTTTTCATAACTTACTTTTTTATTATAATCTGATAAAGTACCTTTATAGGTTAAGGTAGATAAATTATAACAGTTATAGAATACTGAATCATAAAAATGTATATTGATGTTTGGTATAATAAAATTTTGTAATTTTTCACAATAACTAAATGCCCCATCATCTATCACAAGGCCACTATTATCCGGAAGAATAATAGTTTCAAGTTGCTCACAATGATAAAATGATATAGGACCTATTTTTTTAACTCCACTTCCTATTTTTAAATTAGATAAAGAGTTACAATAATAAAATGTTCGCGATAATATTTTAGATATTCCATTACCAATAATTACATTTTTTAATTCTTTACATTGGCTAAATGCTGCTTTCCCTAAGTATTTTACACTATCCGGGATATTTATATCAGATAATAAAAGACAATAGTCAAAGGCACATTCCCGTATTTCTTCTATACCATTTTGTAAGACCACCTTTTTCAAGTCCCTACAATAGCTGAAAGCTGATTTTGAAATTTCTTTTACATTTCCTGGTATAATAATTTCCGATAAAGCGCTAACTGTAAATGCCTCAAAACCAATACTTTCAACGCTATTGGATATAATAAAATTATTTAATGATGAACATCGTTCAAAGGCCCTATCTTCAATTTTAGTTACATTATTACCAAGAGTTACACTAGCTAACTTATATCAATGAGAAAAAGAATTTGCAGGTATAATTTTAACATTTCTAAAATTTTCCTCTGATAAAGTAATAGGGGTATTCATTCTAAAATCACCCTGATAAAGTTTTATAAATTTAATATCTGTATTTAAACGTTTTTGGTTGTGTTCAATTATAACACTTAGATCTAATTTTTCTAGATTAATACATACGTCAAAATAATAAATTAAAAATTCATAAAAATCCATAGGTGAACCAAATTTATTACGAACTAAATTCATGGTATATTCATTGTTAAGTATTGAATCAACTAGGTCAGTTATATTGCCGATTCTTAATTTATCCTCATAATCATTAGCTAATATACCAGTAAATCATTCTATCATTTCATCTAAATCCAAATTCATATTTATATACCACCTCTAATTTTTTTAATATTAAAAGTTAGTTCATCAAGTACCATCCTTGCAAATAACTTCAGGTAATCCAATAGATTCAGGAAATCCAATAGAGCTACGACCTTTACTAATTTTATCTCATTCTTCAATTGTTCCGTTATAATAAACCTGTATTTCTTTACTTTCAAATTTATCCCTATCGCTACGATTTCAAGGAAATGCAAAATTACCAATTGAAGTTAAGCTATGTGGTAATTTAACAGTTTTTAAATTAACGCATAATTTAAAAGCTTGAAATTCAATTATAGATAAACCTTCTGGTAAGTCAATTTCAGTTAATGAGCGACAGAAATGAAATGCCCCAATACCTATGATTTTTAATTGAGAAGGGAGTGTTACTTTTTCTAGGTTTAGACATCCACCAAAACACATAGAAGGTATTTCTGATAGATTATCTGGAAGAATAATTTCTTTTAATCCTGCCCATTCATAAAATTGATATGGTTTTAAATCTAAACCTTCAATATATTCAGGGGATAACTTAATGTTATATAAACATGAATTCTTTTTTGCTCCAGGTCAATCACAAGGTAGATAATGTCCAAAATACTCTAAATTAAGTTTGAATTTAAATCCAATCTCATTAAAATATCAAATTAAAAATTGTTGAAAAGACGTTATATTAGGAAATTCGTTTGTTATATCCGTTGAAAAAGTATGATTAGTAAATAGCTCATCTATAATTTCTTCAATCGCCGCGGTATCTCCCTTAGCTAACTCTTTGCCAAAGTTTTTTATTAAGAATTCGCTAAATCAATATTTTAAATCCTCTAATTGAACATTCATAGTATACTCCTAAAATTAATCATCTTCCTCATCGTTTTCGTCATCATAGTCATCGTCGTCGTCTTCAACTTCATAATCTATATCATTTATATCGAATCTATTACAATATCCCTCAGATACTATATCTTCAAATTTCATCTTTCTTAACTTCTCTAATGCTTCTTCATAGCTATCTGCATCTATTTCAACTCCACTAATCCAAGCATCTAAATCAAAATCAAAAGTATATGTTTTCATATTAGCATCTCCTTTTACCTATATAATAATTTAGTTCAATTATCTCCACTCTAAATACCAATCCTTATAACCTAAATTATCTAACATCTTTCCACTTCTAATAACACTATCAATATCAACTTCATCGGCTCTTATCCATTCCCCAATTATATCTCCTAATACTAATCTAAATTCTTTCATATTACTCTTCCTCCTATTTACAATTATAATTATAATACAATTTTTAAAAGAGATCAATACAAAGAAAAAAAAGATTGATTTAAATAATCAATCTTTTAAATTAACGTCTTTTCTTTAATTCTATTACTCCATCTGAACACTTAATAGATTCAATACTAGAAGAGGCATGTCAAAAACGAGAAAGTTTAACCTGCCTTCATTGCTCCATAGTTCCTAGATAAGTAATTTGCTTTAAAGAATCACATCTAGTAAAGGCATAAGGTTCAATTTCTTTTAAAGTTGATGGCATAACTACATCAATTAGTTCACTACAATAATAAAAAAAATTTTTACTAAGACATTCAAGACGCTTTGGAAGAATAACTTTCTTTACATACGTACCATGAATATGAATTCCTCTACGACAATTTTTTCCCTTGGTTGGATCTAAAATACCATATCGAGATACATTGGATAAATCTATACAATTACATAATGCGGTAGATTCTAATGGGCTTATTCTAAAATAATTAATATCAGAATGAAGTTTGATATCTCTTATAAAAGCTGTTCCCCAAAAATATACATCTTCTAATTCTTCAAAATTTTCTTCATTTAAATTAAAAGATTTTTTAAATTCCAATTTTTCAGAAAAGTGAAAAGTAATTTCAGGTGTACCTCACTCATAATGATATTTAAATCATTTTAATTTTACATTTTTCTCTCCCATAATACTTAGAAAATAATATAAAAAAAATTCTGATATACCAAAATCGTTTAAAAATGGTAATTCCTTTATAACTATTTTTCCATTCTTAATCGTATCTCTATAAATATCTTGAATAATATCTGGATTGCTATTATATTCCATTAATTCTTCTGTATAATTTTTACATAGATATTCAGAAAAATCATAAAAATAATCATCCATTATCATAATTAACAGTTATCCTCCTTAATCATCTAAATCAATTACTCCATCAGAACATTTAATTTTAGTTATAGTAGAATTATAATTTCAAAATGCAGATATCTTTACCTTACTTAATTGTTCTTTAGTTCCTTCATACTTTAATTCAGTTATATTGGTACCGGAAAAGCAACCAGCTGCTATATTTCTTATACTTGCTGGTAAGGTAATGTCTCTTAAATTCTGACAACCTGAAAAACAATCTGAATTAAGGTCTTCTAATCTATTAGGTAATTTTACATCTTTTAAATTGTGGCATAATCTAAAAGCGTCTCTTTCTAAAGATGTTATATTATTTGGTACTTCAAATCGCTCTAATGATCAACAACCATAGAATAACGCCTCAGGTATATCTGTAATTCCTTCTGGAATATTCACATTTTGTAAATCAGTGCAATGGAAGAAAATACCTTTTTCCATATAATCTACACTGGAAGGAATATTTATTGTTGTTAAATACTTACAACCATAAAAAGCTCATTCCCCTATAGTTTTAATTCCATCTGGTAGCTCCACTTCTTGCATAGACCATCTACGAAATAACCACTTATCAATTACTTGCATTCCCTCAAAATTTTCTTTTTTAAGCATAAATTTATGTTTAAAGGAAAGAATATCATCATTCTTAGCATCCACATAAAAATATAGATAATAATCCGATCCCTTATACCTTGATATAAGATCTTTAAAGTTTATGTAATAACCTATCTCATCAAAAAAATATAATAACATTTGTAATACTAAACCAAATGAATTATCTTTATCAAAACCTAAACCTAAATCTTCTACAAATTTATCTCTTTTATTTCATAATAAATCAGAAACCATTTCATTAAATTTATTACTATATAATTCTATGGCATAATTCTTATCTAAAAACTCAGCTATATCATAAAAATAGTCATCTACTACTATCATAAAGTTAACCTCACTTTAATCCTTATATATTAATTTAGTTAAAATGTAGATTAATGAATACCAGCTAGTTCTTTTGCCCTAGGCCATATCTTGTTTGTTAGTTTGATTCGTCCAACCATCTTTCCAGGTCCTTCAACATCCCAATTAAGTTTGTAGTGCTCACCTAACTTACAAATTTGTTTTAAGAAATTCTTTCTCTTTGGTTTCTTTTCACCCATTAAGTTTGCGATATCTTTGTTGACTTGATCGACAGTTGAGACATCATCAACATCAAATCTAACCTCTAACACATTTACATCATCTGCTTCGTTAACGATATTATATGGCTGTTTATTATTAATGGCAGTGATAAGTGTTTGCTTTAATGCATCATTTAATTCACTATCAGCTTCTTTGGACTTTTCTTCTTTAACTTTAATTTTACAAATGTCACCATATCTAACTAAAGTCACATCTGCTAATGCAGTTAATTTGTATTCAGACTTTTCAGGAAGTTTAGGAGTACTTTTTATGTTGTTGTATCCAGCCAAGTATTTAATATCACTTCGATAACTTGTAAATCTATTCATCATAGACATTAACTTACTTTGTTGACAAACTGTTAAATTACCCATTCCATATATGTGATTGATTTCAGTATATATCTTATCCATCTCTGACATATAAGAAGTAGCTCTAACAATTATATCACTAAACTCTTTCACTGATAAATTTTGGATTGAATCATTTCCATGAAGAGGCTTTAATTTCTCATCACACCAATCAACTCTTTTCTTTAAACTACCATAAATAGTTTCAAATAACTTATTATCCATTTTTATTACTCCTCCTTATTATTTTATTATACAATAAAAAAACCTTAAATTTTAAGGTTTTTTAATATTTATTAATATTTTATTAACATTGGCTTTTATAATAATCAATTAATTCATTTAAACTATTAAAGTCTGTATTAATTGAAATATTTTTAATAACATAATTTTTATCGCGTGTAATATTTAATGATAAAACGCTGCCAAATGATTTGTGTTTATTTTTAATTGATAAACATTTATTATCATATTCAAAATATGATAAATATAAATGAGCATTACCCATTTTACTTTCTTGGCCATCAATTAAAAATAATTTTTTATTTGGCTCAATAACAAATTCGCTTTCATTTATATTTGCAATTTGTTTACAATTATTAGCAATTTCATCAATTACATCTCTGGCTGAAACGCCAATAGCTTTACCGTACATTTGTGGTAATTGTGCCACTAGTTTTTGACCGCAGTATTTTTGATTTAAATAAGTTTGAATTTCATTAATTGTTTTCATATTTTATACCTCCGATATATTTTATTTACAATTTAATTATAACTCATTTCATTAATTAAATCAATACATAAAATATTAAAAGTTTAAATATCTTTCTTTTGCCCCAAAGTTTCTATCTTCATCTAAAAAGTATCTTCTACTAGGCTCAGCACAATTCATCCAAATCATTCTATCTAAATTGTATGCGCTAATTTCAATTCCACCAGCTCTTATCTCATTTAATAACTTATTAAAGTCTTCCATACACTTATAGTAGCCATCTTTTTTATTCTCATAATCTTTTCTTTGGCAACCAGTTAACTTTGCCATTGTATCCATTAAGTGAACATCTGGCTTTGGTAAATCAAATTCATATGCAAATTCTTTTAAGAAGTCACATACTAATGCAATATTCATTCCACTAACCTTACTCATAAAGTATTCAATTAACTCTTTATAATTATTATTATGTTGCATTAGGTCATCTATTACTTCTTGCTTATTAGCCTTACTTGCAAAGTATTCTGCACCTTTAATCATTCCACCTACAAATCTTTTAATGATTGCATCCTTCTTCTTACTCTTTTCTGTAGTCCATTTAAGACCATTTGGATTAGTAACTTCATTATATCTTAATGCTTCTACTAATTCATCTTCTCTTCCTTGCCAAGAAGCTAAAACTGCACTTGGATTGAATCCACAGAAAACATCTTTTAAGAAGTCAAACTTTTTCCAGAATTTAACAATCTTATCAATTAAAGTTCCATTTTGTAAGTGGGCTGCAAATTGTGCGTAAGCTTGCTGTATAGTTCCTTCTCCTAGACTATTAATACGACCATCTCTTAAATCAGTTAATTGGAAGTATCTATCTAAATTATCAACTCCATAGAACTCTGCATCTCTTTCTAATATTTGTTTTGAGTAATTATAAAATTCAATTGCATTCATCATATATCTTTCACCTCAATTATATTATAATACACTTTGAGTAAAAGATCAAGACATAATTTTAAAATTGATTAGAACGTATAATTCCATCAGTGCACTTTATTTCTTTTGGTTTATCATAAGATGCTCAGTTATCATATCAAAACCTAGACTTCCCTATTTGTTGTCACTGCTCCTTGGTACCATTATAGCTAACATCGTTAAGAGTATCCTCACAGTGTACAAAAATAAAAGCTCCTATCTCTTCTAATTTACTTGGTAATCGTAAACTTTTTAATGAAGTACAGTAACAGAATGCATCGTCTCCAATTTTTGTAACGCTATCTGGAATTACCAAATTGGTTAAATATGTACAATCTAAAAATGCCCCGTCACCTATGCTTTTAAGTCCATTTGGAAGAGCTATCGTTTTTAAAGAATTACATTCTTGAAATGCCCAACCATTAATTATCTTTACATATTTTGGTATAGATACATTTGTTAATTTAGAGCAACGTTTAAAAGTTCATGCTGGTATTGATTTTAATTTGCCTAATATTACTGCAGATTCAAGTGATTCGCATTCATCAAATACATACATTCCCATCCTACTAACACTTTCTGGAATTGTTACACTTGTTAATGAATTACATCTATAGAATACATAATCTCCTATCCTTGTAACACTATTTGGAATTTCTATACTTGTTAATGAGTTACAATAAGAGAATGCATCATTACCTATTATTTTTACATCATTTGATAGAGTTACTTTATTTAAACCAAATCAGTAAGAAAAAGCATTTGCAGGTATTTTTTCAACTCCTTTAAAATAATTAGGAGATAAGTCTATCTTTTTCTCAAATGTATATTTTCCGCCACGATAAAGTCACTCTTCGGCATACTTATACTTACCCTCAAGTACATTTGAAAAGACTGATGCCAAGGAGAATTCCATTCCACCAATGTTTTTAAAATAGTAAATAAAAAATTGAAGAAAATCACATTGGCGTTTAAATGTTTTGATAATATCTCTTATCAAGTCTTCATTAGTAAGCATATCAATTAAAATTGCAGATACATCCTCTTCTATTAATTGCGGTTGATAATTATCTCATAATATATCAGTAAAAGAAGTTACTAAGTTATCAGTATCATTAGCCATATTTTATACACCTCAAAAATCATTATATATAATTTAGTAAATATTACATATATTATACACTTACTTAATAGTTTCAAAGTTTAATTCTTTCTCAATTGGACCAATTAGATAATGTTGAGAAGTTTGTTGAATTCCTCTACAATATAATTCAGCTTCTTCTTTAGTTTTAAAATTATGGTCTTTAATTTCCATACCATACATATGTGTTCTTCCAATACATTCCTTTTCAATTACTAACCAATATTTCATATTAATCATCCTTCCTTTTTATAATTATATTATATAGAAAAAGTCTTGAGTAATCAAGACCTAATTTAAAAAAGATTAACAATCTATCCTAATTTTATTATACCATCAGAACAATTAATTATTTTTATAGCAGAACTACGACGCCAAGATGAAGAACGAGCTACTTGCTTTCATTGTTCTTTAGTTCCTAGATAATTAATTTCCTGCAAAGACTTACAACCTTCAAATGCCATTGAACTTATTTTGATTAAGCTTTCAGGTAAAGTTATTTCTTTTAATTTTTTACAATAACCAAAAAAGTCATTTGGAATAACTTCTAAATTTGGTGGAAGAATAACTTTAGTTATGCAGGAACTTCTTACAGAAATTCCCTTCATAGAAAAACATAAAGGTAGTTCATATCAGTCACGACGAGCATTTATAAAAAACTCATTAGATATTTTAGATAGGTCCAAAATATTATATCCTCTATTATCTCAATTACCATTTATTTCAAAATGTTGAATAGTAGAAGGTAATTTGATATTTCTTATAAAATTCACCTCTCCAAAATCTACATCAGTAATACCATCAAAATTACTTTCATCTAAGTCATATACATTACGGCATTCAAATTGAATAGGTACTTGAAAATCAACATACTCACTTACTCTACCTCCATGACTTGATTTAAACCATTTTAATTTTACATTTTTTGGTCCTAATATATATAATAAATAGTAGAAAAAGAAAACTTGTAAACTATATGAATAATGATAATCTGTTTGTTTGAATAAGTCATTTAAATCATACGTAATCTTTTTTTCATTATTACGATCCATGAGTTTTTTATAAATACCTTCAACATCATTATCTATAAGTTCTTGTGCATAATTATCAACTAGATATTCAGAAAATTCTTGAAAGTAATCATCCATATAAAAGGACATAAATAACACTCCTAACTGCTTTAAATTTATTTATATATAATTAATTTAGTGAAGTTTATTAAATACTTATACATTAAAAAGAAGAATAAAAAAAAGAGAATTTTAACTATTCTCTTTCTCTCTTATCTTTCTTCCAATAGCATCATAAAATGGTTTCTTATATCTCATATTAGACTTTCTAAAATCAAAACAATTACCATTAATGTGAGTAAATGCCTTTCCATAACCTAAATGTCTTGATAGTGGAATAGTTTTAAACTTTCCTCTCTCATCTTCATATCTATATACGAGATAAGATTGTCCATAATATTTATATGAATGGTTTAACCAATTGTGTTCTAAAACCTTATCAATATCTTCTTTATCAACAATGAACTCAACTGGATTCTTTTGATGAGTTGTGAAGATAGCATAATCATCTACAATTCTATAACTCATCTTTATCTTTGATTTGTTCTTCTTTCCTAATGGATTTGCCATACTATTTATCCTCCTTCATATATTAATGGTTGATTATTATTTCCATTTATTTTATTAACTTAACATATTTTTATTTCTTAAACTAATATATTTACTAATTAATTTATCCTTGCTATATCCGTTTAAATTCTCTCTTAAAACTTCTTTTCCATTATCCTTTAATAATTTAAAATATATATCTGCTACTGCTTTCTTTGGCATTAATTTTAATTCACCTTTCATATAATTAATTGGAGCCTTTTTCATAACTAATCACCTTTCCTTATCTTCAATTATATTATAAAACAAAAAGGCTTGAAAATCAAGCCTTAATTTAAATTTATTTTATTTAATTAATTCCCAAAAGCCTTTTGGTATTGCAAGTGTACCATTAATATCGGCAATGTAATTAATAAGAGTTTGATTATTTTCAAAATAATACTTACACTTAATATCGTCATCATAAGAAATTTTAACAAATTGTTTTTTAGATTTAACATATTCAAATTTGTTCCATTCATATGATAATAAGTTTGCAACTTTTAATAATTGTTCATTTGTTAAAGTTTGTAGTTTAGTTACCATAGCCTTTTGTTGTTCATTAAAAGCTTTTGCATATTCATCATATTCATTTTGAGTAATTAGTTTTGTTTGCATATTATAATGCCCCCTTATTTTTTATTTTCAATTATATTTTATATCATTTTAAATAAAAAGTCAATACCTAAAATGAAAAAAGAAAAGCCATTATTTTTTAAATGGCTTATATCCTTCTCTTCTAGCATTATTATCAATAATATCATCCATCCATCTAGCACCAACATAAATTGCTAAACCTTTGAACTTATCAATTGAGAAAATGTTTAAATCATTTGGATAAGCATTGCTACCAGTTAAATGACAAATCTCATTCATTACCTTTCCCTTAGTTACATAACCTTTTGCATCCTCTTGACCACATTCCTTTACAGCTAATTCAAAATCTTGCTCTCTTAAACCTTCCCAAGTCATTGCTGAGCAATTATATAACTCCTTTAATTGCTCCTTTGTTGTTACGTTAATAATTTCTGCCATAATAAATATTCCTCCTCTTTTATTATTTATTACAATTTAATTATAACCCATTCCAAATAAAAGGTCAATACATTTTTTAAACTTTTATGAAAATAACTTTGTTAGATGTAAACATCTATAACCTTTATCTGTTACTCTCTTAATTGTGAAATGATTTGTTCCATCGTGATGATAACCATCCACTTTTAGATTTCCATATTGGTCTTCATAGATTTCAACTTCATCCATATCCTCAATACACTTATGGACTGCTTCTAGAATTGATTTGCATTCATAAGGTATAACTTGATGAGGACCATTCCAAAGACCTAAGTTTCCAAGGATTACGACTGGAGTATCATCTTTCCAACTAGCACCTTCACCAAAACTGTAATACCATTCTGTATCATTGTAATCTCTTAAATCCTCTTCGTCAATGTCATTATATTCTCCGTTAACAACATCTCGGCATTCATAATCCTTTTTAATTTCCTCTATTTCCTTCTTTGTGTATAATCCAACACTCTTATATAAAACATTCTTTTTCATCTTACATTCCTCCTCTTAAATATTAATGGTAGTTTATTATTTATGCTAACTTGCGATTAGCATTATCAAAACCAACTTTACCGCCTTTAGCAAAATAATTATAAGCTGCTTCTAAATCTGTGAATAACCAATAGCGAGCCATTGAAGCATTATGTAGAAGAATATTTGATTTAGTTTCAATCATTATTTCTACAATTTCCGCATCTGCTTTAATTTGTTTTTCTAATTCTAAAGGATAAACCTCAAATCCATTTCTTCTTAAATCATTTAAAAATTTATTATATTGTGGCATATAAATTTCCTCCTTAAATTATTTTACCGCAACAAATGTTGGCTCTTTAAAATAAATACAATAGCACATATCATTAGTCCACTGTTCTGGAATATTTAACCAATGCACTTTACCATGAACTCTGCTCTTAATATCAAATGCCCTAAAATCTTCTTTCTTCATTTTATTAACTGCCCTAGTAAATCCACGCTCACCAGCTTCAAAGTATTTACCACCACAACCGCAACGACAGTGATTATCTAAACCGTGATAAATTCTTTTAATGTCCTTTTCAGTCTTACCACACTCTGCTAATACCTCTTCAAATGTTTTAATTGTTTCCTTTTCATCATTATAAATAATCATATTTTAATTCCTCCTATTTCCTTCTTCAATTATATTATAACTGATTACTAATAAAAGATCAATACAAAAAGAAAAAGCCATTCATAAAAGTGAATAGCTTAATCTAAAGGAGGACAATGACAATAGTGAGAACAGTGGGACTCGAACCCGACATACTCATATCCTTTCAACTTTCTTAGAGCATCGGATTGATACATTGCCAGTTATGTTATGTTCCCATTTAATAGGAAGGGCATAGGTAGGAGGAATAAAACTTGAATCGATTTATAACCTATGCCCCGAAAGGGAGGTGATTGTAGGTAATTTCTTACCTACATATTAATATACAATTTATTTCTTTAAATCGTAATATGCTTCCCTTATATTTTGTAAAGTTCTTTTTCTTGTTTGTAAACAATTATAAGTTTCTACATCATTGTTAGGATTATCTAGTTCTCCATCTACTTTATCAATCTCACAAATTAAATAAGTTTCAAATAAATCGTTTCCTAATACCTGTGCTAACTCCATTGTTGTGTTTCCTTCAATATATTTCTTTCTTACTTCATTATTCATATAACTTCTTCACTTCCTCTTTATCTACATTCTCTTGATAATACTTTAATAGATTGTGAGCTCTTCGCATCTCATTTAAGTAATCGACTACTGCTTGTGGATGAATGCTAGTTAGTTCATCTGTTTGAATCTTTATTTTTAGTTTAAGTATTCCATGTTCAATAAATCTATCAAATAAATCCTGATTAGTTAGCTCTGCTATTTCCATATTGGTGTTTCCTTCAATGTACTCTTTTCTAATTTCTTTTAACTTATCATCCATAACTCACACCTCCTTAAAATATTAATGGTTAGTTATTATTTCTGTATGTATATTTATACATTATTTTTTAAATGCTGTTCTAGTATCCATTCAGCTTCTTGTCTTTCACTATAGTAATGACCAGTGAATCTATATTTGTAAGCAGCTCTATCCATTCCTCTATCTTCTCCAGTATAAATAATCACTGCTTCATATCTAGGTGTTCCATATTGACCATTCTTAATTCTTTGTAATGTTACTGTATAATTTGCTAACTCTACAACATCTATATTATTTAATCTTCTTAACATATCCTATTCCCATCCTTTCTGTTTTTGTTTTTTATCTTCTTTGTCTTGTTTCTCCTTCTTTGTAGGAGTTGTTAAAGTTCGATATTTAACTTGAACTGCTAATTGTAACGGGTTTGGTAATCTTTTCCTCATTGCCATTATCTCCTTTATTTTATTTTCAATTATATTATAATATAACTTTAGTTAAAAATCAAGACCAAAAATCAAAAAATAAAAAGAATCCAATTAAGGATTCTTTATTTTTTATTGTAATAATCCATATAACTTTTTAATTAATTCTGCCTTTTTTAATTTACTACAACCTTTTACATCATTAATTCTAGCTATATATATTAATTGCTGTAAAGTATATTTTTTATCTAACTCCTTAAAGCTAGGTAATGTTTTAGGCTCTTCTTTTTCCTTTAAAATTTCCTCTTTAACATACTTTCTAAACTTTGTCTTACTACCAAATAAGTTATAAGCTAAAGCCAAAGCAACACCAATATAAGGGTCGAATTCGTCATCCTTAACTGGATTAGAAATTGTTACAACCTTTTCAGGTTTTGGTTCATATTCTACAGGTTTCCTTCCTTCTTCCTCTCTCATCATATTTATTAGCTTACACATTGCGTTAGATGACATTGCATATAAGTCATCACTAACAACAGTAACTAACTTCTTCTCCTTATTTACCTGAATTGTTCTTACTTCCTTTTCATTTAAGCTAATTTTATTTTTCATTTTATTCTACCTCTACTTTCTTTAAATTAACTTGAACTTCTACTAAATAAGGTTCACCCCATTTTTTAAATTCTTCTACATCTATATTCATACCATATTCATCTTTTCCAGTGGCAATAATATTTCTGTATCTTTTAATTCTTTTTTCACATTCTTTAATAGCATTCTCTTTAATTGTGAAAGTTCCAGAAATTATTACTTCACGACCATCTGGCAACCTTTTCATTATAACATAATTTGGTTTTGCGTAATCTTTTATTACTATTCTTTCTTCCATATTATATTTCCTCCTTAATTTAAATATATTCTTCTACTTCAATTTCTCTATCATCATATTGACCATCAAAATAGTAACCTTCTAATTCCTCATCATAATCACCATTTTCATAATTAGCTTCTACTTCTTCAATACTTTCTGCTTCAACAGTAATTTCTCTTTTCATTACTACCTTTTCAATTAATTTAAACTCCTTCATAATATAAATCCTCCTTATTTATTTTACAATTATATTATAAATTATTTCATTTGATAAATCAAGTATTAAAATAAACTTTTTTTAATTTATATAAGGAAAGAATTCCCATTCACCAAATATAGCATATTCAGGATAATCAGCATCTCTACCTTTAGTTCCCCATAAGCCTCTTCCTCTATGCCAAGTTAATTCTTGAATTTCTCCATTCTTATCTTCAACAATCTTATCTGCTAAAGTGTTGTAGTATCTTGGACCATTAAAGATTAACTCACATTCCTGGACTAATACTTTACTCTTTTCAACTTTAATTACTGTATATGGTCTCTTAACCATATCTGCAAATTCATTGCCAGTAAATTGTCTTAAATATAATTTATCTCCAATATTAGGATAAGTCTTTTCTTTTAAACCACTGCTTCTAATATACTTTGCCATATTACTTTTCCTCCTTAACAAAATGTTCTGCAATGAATCTAGTACACATACATACACCACCATCTTCTCTAAGTCTACCGATAATATATTCAGTTTCACCATCAGTCTCTACACGTATAGCCTTAACTGCATACTTTTGTCCTTTACGACATACAACTCCCATGTTTGGATGAGTATAACCTTTAACACATACTAATCTTTCTCCAACATTCATACCATAAAAATCTTCTTCATACATATAATATTCCTCCTTTATTTTTTACAATTATATTATATAATAAAAAAGGTCTTAAATCAAGTACTATTTTAAACAAAAATAAAAAAGATATTACCATAAGGCAATATCCTTGTTTAAATTAGTTTTACCAAGCTTAAAACCATATCTATTATAATTATTTAATAAGTATAAGACTAATAGATAATTATTGATTCTATACTTGCTACTACCTTTATTCTGTTTAATAATATCTTCTGCCTTTTGTTTGTGTGTTATCTTCTTTAATATCTCATAAGGAACATCTCCATCAATGTTATTAACACTTACGTAACCATTAATTGAATCTTTACTTAACTCACTAGGAATTGTTTGTCTGTGCTTTCCATAAAGGTCTTCTGGGTATAATTCTGAGATTGCTTTATCCCAGCTACTATCTTTAACAACATATAATCTCATACTATAAATATTCTTTGCTATCCACTCAATTAATGTTTGCTGTTCAGCTTGAGTTAATGTTGAGTTAAATGCATTTGCAATCTCTTTACTATCCTGCTGGATACTTCTAATTGCTTTTCTGATAGCTTCTCTACTTACAACCATTTCTGATTTATGTTTCTTAACTTCATTGTTAATAACATTATCTGCTTTATTGATTGTTTGTTCGTAAAGTTTATCTAAGTTGTTTTTCTTATTCTCTAAATTTGAAATGTAATTGTCAATGTTTTGAATTGTTATCTGATCAAAGTACTTATCCTTAACATTCTTTTCAACATTGATAAAGTTACACTCCCTCATGATTGTCTTAAACCACATCTCCCAAGAGTCTTTCTTCTTGTTACTCTTTACCTTAACAACTAGATCGAAATTCTTTTTCCAGACGTCAACAACTTCGCAAGTCCAATAAGCTCTGTTCTTAAACTTCTTTCCTACTAGAATTGACTTGACAAAATCAATTGGTAATAACTCAATGTAATAAGGAGCCAAATGTTGTTCCTTTACCTTTTTTAAATCTTTGATTAAGTTATCAATGTTATCATATTCAAGTTTTTGATTTGGAGTAAGACTGTTTCCTAATCCTACAACTTTTGTGTCTACTGCATTTTGAAAATTTCCCATAATTATTCTCCTTTCTGGTCTACCATTAAATTAAACATACTATTGAAGTCTTTCAATGTCATATCATCCATACTATAAGTTTTTAGAAGAGCCTTACCCTGCTGTCTGATATCCTTCTTAGATAGTTCTCTGATATCTCTCATCTTTCTATCTAGCTCTTTATCGTTTCTGAAATACACTCTTCCTCCCTTGTCCTTGTCACTGTAATAAGGGAAGTACAACTGAGCGTAGCTTATATAGTTTCCTTCATCGTCAATATCATAGTCAAAGACAATATGTTTTAAAATTCTCTCCATTATTAATCACCTCATATATATTATATAATACAATTTAAATTATTAAAAGCCCTAATTATATTAATGGTAGTTTATTATTTTTGAGTTAAATAAAAAGAGGTATTAATTACCTCTTTTAAACTTCTCCCTTATATAATTTTAATAAATTTTCTAACATTTCAATGACAATTTCCTTTTCTGTTCTATTATCATTTTTATCAACCTCACGATGTATTTGGTCAATCTTTTCAGAATCTGACTTATCTGGATTGTCTTTATCTATATGCTTATATATTCTTAAGTAATAATCAACCATAACATTTCCTCCTACTTTACAAACTTTAATAATTCAGGACTTTGTTGAATTGACATTAAAGTCTTTTCAATTGCTTTATATAACTTATTGTTATCTAGGCTCTTAATCTTTTCTAGGATTGGATGGTAGTCTTTTACATTGTACTCTTTTGTAAAGTATTCTGTAAAGTACTTGTCATTTAATTCTGTTAACTGCTTAACAACTTTTCTGGCATTGAACTCATGAGCATATCTGTAGTTAGTTTCTGATACTTCTACATCTTCACCCTTTTCATTCTTATCCATATAAGTGTAAATGTACTTGTTCTTATCTTCCTTTAAGGAATCTCCATAAGCAATGCTATCAATTATTACAGCTTCAACTAACTTATCCTCTTCCAAAAATAAATTAATTAATGATCTGATTCCATTATAACCAGAACCTTCTGTTGATAAGCCTTCTCTATCTAAGATTGAATAACCATCTTCATCAAATGTTTTATCAATACTCATTGCTTGTGTATTCGCTTTTCTCTTATCCTTGTTAGCTGCTTGATATTCTTTACCTCTACGAGCTGCACAGAAGAAATTTACACTTCTATCAAATACACAATTATCCATATCAGTATACTGAGGATTATCAATCCATTCTGATTCTGGATCATTTGGTCTAGCTCTTCTTAACTTTCTCCAACTTCTATAATAGAATGCATCATGTAAAGAACCATGTAGCCAATTATAGAATTCAATTGGAGGTAAATTTAATGACTTACTTTCTAAAATCCACTTAGGAATCTTATACCAGTATCTTAGCATAATAGCAGCCCAGTATCTGGACTTCATAATCTCTGCTCTTTCTCTTTCATCTTCATCCTTTGTAGTAGAGCTTATTTCATCCCAATCACAAAAGCCATTACCTAATTCATTCTTTGTTAACTGGTCATAGGTTTTACCGTTTACAACTAATAGTGAAGCCTCAACCTCACAGCTTTTCTTTAAGTCATCTAATGTCATAATATCCTCTTCCTTTCATCCTAATAAATTAATTATACAATTTTTTTATTCAAAATTTTTACTAAAATTTTACCCCTCCCCGAAGGGAGGAGGCTTTATTTTATTTTAGTTATGCGTTTAGGAATACTACTTGTTTTCTTTCTTCCTCTGTTAACTTTCTACCCCATTGGATACCACTAATTTCATAAGCATCCTTTTCTGGCTTGTAATGAATATTTATTTTGCAACCTCTGGCTAGGCATCTGCCTTCTGTATATCTAATATAATTTCTTATATTCTTTTCACCAAATTGACCAATCTTATAAGGTACCTCATAAGTATCATCTGCTAGAATTTCTTCTGGTTCTGGTTCCTTCTCAACGCCATCTTCATCTTCATCTGTGCAAACATCATCTTTAACTTCGTTACCATATAAATCTAATGTAACTAAGCCATTTAAAATATTTACTCTTAAAGGATTTTCTGAAACAATTTCAGGAATTAAATTTGCTTCAACTAATTGTGTTGCTAAATTAACATATTGCATAACAGGCTTGCACATATAGGCTTTTCTAAATGCCTCACCAGCTAAATTGTCTTCTTCAATTGTTCCGTAACCTGAAACTGAACCACCAACAACTTCACCATTGTTTCTTAATAATGTTAATCTACCTTGAGCCATTAGATTATAAATTTCTTTAAATGTTCCTTCAAATGTATAAGGATTTTCATTTAAATTGATTTCGCCTACCTTAGTAGTACCTTGAATACCATATTTTTCTTTTAAGTTTGTCATAATTTTTTTCCTCCTTAATTTTAAATTTTTTATGACTGTGTAATATTTTTTATTACAATTATATTTTAACTCACTTTAACTAAAAGATCAATACTTAAAGTTAACTTTTTTTTAATTTTTATAACTATCCACTAATTCACTTAATTCAAATGCAGCATAATCTTCATCTTCACCATTAATAGTAATTACTGCTTGCTTACCATTAATAATAGCAACACTCATTAAACCTAAAATTGACTTTAAGTCTACTGGATGTCCTTCTCCTACAGCAATTTCCATATCGGAAGTATACTTCATTCCTGTTTGGACTAACATAGTATAGAATGATACTAAGCTATGCTCCATTTCAATATTAATTGTAAATTCTACTTTCTTCATTTTTCTTAATAACTCTCCTCTAATAATTTCGGTATAAAAATATACCTGGTGGCCCCGGAGGAACTCGAATCCTCGACCCTTTGATTAAAAGTCAAATGCTCTACCAGCTGAGCTACGGGACCATTTAATGCTAGGTATCATAGCATTATTCTCCGTTAAACTACTTTTCTAGTTTAATATAACAAATTATATATACAATCTAAAAACTACTTTTTAGCTTTGTATTCATAATTATAAATAGGTTGAGGATCAATTTCCTTATATCCCATGTTGGTAAATGCTTCTCTATAACCAGCTAAGCAATTCTTTGTTGAAGGTGCACCACCCCAGCCACAATCATTTAGTTCAAATGTCTTGTCGATATCATCTACGACACAAACACAATTTCCATGATAATAGAAATATCTTTTTCTTGTAGACCTTGCAATTCCCATTCCAAATTCCACGTTATGATTTCCTACTCTCTTATCTCTTTTACTTTCAACTAATATTTCATGATATCTTCTCATATTACTTTACCTCCTTAATATCTAATTCATCCTTATTAACTGCTCTATAGTTATTAGCTAAGCAATATAATTTGTCCTTCTTAATTCTATCAGTATAATGACTCCAAACACCATTACCAGGCCAATACTCCTTAACCATAAAATATTTAGGTGTTATCTTTTCTACCTTATATAAGGCATCTCTCTTAAATTTATCTTCACCTTCAACATATCCATCTTCCCAACTTCTTAACTTTGTATAATGACCAATGTATAAGGCGCCATTTAATTCATCTATTCTAGCCTGTCTTTTTGCATGATATTCTTCATCTCTAATGCGACTCTTTTCTCTCTCAACATTATAATAAGCTTCATCTGCATCCTTTAAAGGTTGTCTGTTAATTGACTTTGAATAGTCTAATAATGATTGAGCTGCATCAGTTGCTATAATTGACATCATCTTAACATATTCATGATATAAACTATCAGCTGTCCAATTACCTGAGCAACAATTATTAAATTCAACTCTATCACCTTTAATATAAATGTCAAGTTCATAACTCTTATTATCTTTCTTAATATCAACTTCAATAAAATCTCTGCACCAGGAATCATCAGGTTCTCTAGAACTAACATCAACTGGCATACGATAAATTAAATCCATATTGAAATTATTCTTCTGTAATGCATTTCTAATAAGTCCTTCATAACCTTCCTTAGCTTTGTTTTGAGCTATCTCAGCTAACTGATACTTCTCATTTCTAATTTTTTGTAACATTTCTAAATCTGTCATAATATCTTTCCTCCTAAGATTTTTTTATTTACATCTTAATTATAACTGACTAGAATCAAAAGATCAATACCTATGAACAAAAAAGTTTCAAAAAGTGTATATAATATAAATGATAGAATAATGTATCAAAAAACCGATTCAAAAACAAGTAAAAGAAAAATCTAAGAAATAAAAATCTTAGATCATTAAAAGAAATTTAACTAATTTAGCTTTAGTCTAAATTAGCCTACCGAAGGTAGGTTGACAAAAAAGCATATATAATGTATCATATATTTATATATGATATGTTATATAACATGTTCCCTTCATGTTCACGAAGAATTTAGTGATTCATTTTTAGTTGAATTTCTAATTTTTTCTTGTTTCAGATGAATTTTTAGCCTAGTATATGGTTGATTATTATTTTTAGTAATGATTTTATTAGCTTTTATAAATTTTATTTATAATTATTTTGTTTTATTTATCTTTGATTGTTTTATATACTCTAGCAAATAATTTTGATGAGCCGTTTTCTATATCAGCATTATCTTGAGTGGAATTTAATTTTGTATCTCTTTCAGCTTTTCCCTTCTTTTCTCACTCATCATATTGCTGCTTTTCAGATTCTGCTTTAGATACTAAATCATTATAAATTCTTTCCTGCATATTTTCATCCTTAGAAAGAGTATCATAGAAAACATTTCCAATTACTCTATGTTTAAGTTCATCCATAAACATATCATATTGTTCACTATTTATTAGGTTTAATATAAAGTCGCATAAATTTTGTTCAAATTTTGACTTAAATTCAGAATCATTAGTTAATAATTCAGTTAAAGATATTCCTCCTTTGTGCTCATCATATCTTCTAAGTTCTGGGTCAAGTTCATAACCTACACTTAAAGAATCAGAGTCAGAAAATTTAAAATATTTATTCTTTTGTATATCCTCTTTAATCTGAGGTTGTATATTTGTTTTTACTAAACGATTCTTAGACTCAGATGTTCTAAGTTCTTTCATTGCTTCTTGTAAACTATATTTCATAAAAAAATCTCCTTTTTTATATTTTATAAATAATTTAGTGTAGCTAAGATTGTATAATTATATGTAAGCAAAAGATATACTAGAACCTGATAGTAAATATGAAACAGGATCACATGTAGTAAGAGTTAGAGTTCTAGTCCGCACCAGAAGGGCAAATATCTTTAGGGCTTGCAGATTATTTATGAGAGCTTACTATTGATCCTGCTAACGAAAATATTTGTCTTATTGTTTCTCAGAAAGGAACAATTTGTATATTAATATCCATCCTCCTTTAGAAGATGACCTGGATTAAGTTCTAGGTCATTTTCTTTTTGTATATACATATGCATATACACATGATTCTATATATATGGTAGTTTATTATTTCCGGTTGTTAATATTTTAGACTAAATTAAATTGTATAATTATAAGAAGGATGGTATAAGTATGTATAAATTCATAGGAGACTTTTCTGTATTAGAGGAACTCGGATTTGTATGTAATGAATCACACAATTACTATTATCTACCTTCCCATAGACATGAGAAATTCTACAACCCAATCAATGTAGATATAAAGACAAGAAGAGTTGAATATACAGATAAAAAAGATTTAGAATTAATTGAAAATTGAATAAAAAGAATTGTATAATATTATGATATAGAAAATTCTAGTCTATATTATAAAAGCTAAATTATATGAAAGGCATAGAGATTCGTACAGCAATTATTACAAAAAACATTTCCAAAGAATGTATTAGATATGGGCTCTAATAAAAAGTGAATCTCGTCCAATTCTAAATAAATGTTGTTTTAGAACTAGATTTTAAAATGACTTTATTATATAATATTCACGTGTAGTGTATCCTCCTAATTAAAACATTACACAATAAAAATGTCATAATAGAAAAAGACTCAAACTGCAAACAATAAAAATCTTTTCGTCCAAATATTTCGAAAAATTTTTACGAGTCTTGTTTCCTCCTAAATAAGAGACAGCAATGTCTCTTTTCTTTTTGTTCCAGAAATTTTTAAATGGTAGGTTATTATTTCTAGAGCATCATTATTTAGTAACTGTAAACTAACAATGTTAGACTAATTCTAATTTTTCACTAACGCGTTTTCATTCAACACCGGTAAAAAATTTATCCACTGCAATTTTTGTTAGACTGTTTTTTAAATTGAACTAACAATGTTAGACTAGAGTATAAAAAAGATCCCATAAAAATAAAAAGTGGGATCCTTTTACAATATAACTAGTACTAATATCGCGACTAAGAACTACTAGTACGTGTTATTATTGACATATATATGATACATTACTGCAACAGTACTGAGACGTGTTGGTGGCGTTATAAACAAAAGTAATGAAAAAAATTAAATTCATTAGTTTTAGTAATGAAGCGAACGCCGGAGATGCGAACTATTGCCCTCCAAACGCCTCTTTTACCCTATTTTTTCGATGTTTTTATATTATATATAAATATATAATATAAGTTTCATTTTCTATTCCCCTCCAAATTTTTAGTAACTTCACCCTAAAAAATGGAAACTCATAAGCGTAGACAGGCAAAGAAAACGGGTGGCTTCGCCACCCTATTGCTACATTAACATATATATAAAAAGGATATATACCTTACAACTACTTTACTTCTTCTACTATTAATCTACTATTAAAGCTACCTTTTATAGATTCTTTATACTTTCTATCATTTTCTAAATCTACTCTACTTATATCATTTACATTTGCTATACTATATACTACTTCTAATATATCTATTAATTCTTCTATATTATTACTTTCTAAATATTCATTTACTTCTTCTAATAATTTTTTATTTAAGTATTCTATATACTCTTTATTATCTACTGCTTTTCTATATATTACAGTTTTATTATCATTTACTATTATATCAGGAATATTATCTCTTACTAATTTTGGGTACATATTATATCTACCTCTATTACTGCGAATACGTCTTTATACATTTCTATATATGCATAATGCTTTCCGAAAGTTTTTATTGGATACATTTTAATCATTTTACTTTCTATCTTTATATCTGGATACTTCTCATTTAATTTCTCTATTAATTCCTTTTTACTAAAACCTTTATTTACACTTCCATCAGGCATTGCTTTTCTTTCTACTACTATTACACTATTATTGATTGTATTTCTATTATCTATTGCCTCAAACATTTTTAAAGTTTCTTTTTCAAGTTGTAGTGTTAGTTCATCTTTTATTTTATTTCTATTTATGTCATTTGCAAGTACTGCTTGATTGTTCTTTATAAGAAAGTTTGCATAACCGTTTGCGAAATCTTTTTCTTCGTATTTCTTTCCTTTACCTTTTATATCTTCTAATAATATTACTTTCATATTTACTGCTCCTTAAACTGCTTTAATCTCTCTTCATAGTTTCTAAGATATATCGAACTTACTTCCCAATAAGGTTGTCCTTTAATGTAGTATCCTTTACTATTCTTATATACCTTTTTGATTCTAGGAAGGTTATCACAATAATCTAATCTAACTACTTCATTATCAGAATATATCTTATAATCTTTTTCTTCTAAATAAGTCATTTCTTTAGCCATATTTCTACCACCCTACTAGGAATATATCATTCTTACATTCCTTTGTTTTATTATAAATTAATTCCAATACTTCACTTCTATCTAGTTTACCTAAACCACATCCGATAGGTGGTATTGCAACTTTTAAATTATTAAAATAATTTAAACATCTTATTAATGAGTCTAATCCTTCTTCTATATATTCTATCTTGCTATCATTTCTTCAGTCATCTTTACTTGGAAAGAATATAAACTTACCATATATACTATCTTCTAATACGCAATGACCTATACTTAATTGTTTTGTATCACAGCAATCTTTATATATAGAAACCATATCAGGATACTTATCAGCGAATTGTTTTGCAAGTCCAGCACCCATAACCCCAATACAGTTTACAGGAATTATTACAGCTATATCCTTATCCTTTAAGTTTAGGATATCTTTTTCATCATTGTAGTATAACATATCTAATCTCTATCACTAATTGTTACATATACCGGACAAATTTCATAATTTTTAACATCAACTTCATAATGATTTGGAAGATGAGTCGCCGCAATTTTTGCTTTGCCGTGAGTTACATAAATCTTTGGTTGCCATCCAAAAGTTGCCATTTCATTTTTTATTTCTTCTTTTGTTAGATATCTTGTATTATTAAAACTATTACTCCAACAAACGAATCTGTCACCTTTTTCATTTTTAATCTTGATAATAAATCCCTCTAATTTACAAATTTCCATGTACTAATCCTCAGTCTTTGTTTCGAAAGGTTTATCAGCTAAACATTCCTCAATTACATTTGATAGACTTTCTAAAATACCTTTAACCTGTTCACTGTATTCATCGAAATCAACTCTTGAATCTCTAACACTTCCTAATAACTTACCAGCCTCAATTAATAAATTAAATTCATCTTTACCTAATTCTAAAACTTTTTTAATTACCATATCTTATTATTCCTTTCCTATCATATTAAAATTCCTTCAAATTTTAACTTTTAAATCATTTTTAATAATTTATATATGCCTTAAATAAAAACCGAAAAAACAAGCGATTTTTTATGCTTGTTTATTGAATTTATTTAAATATACATTTAAATCTATTAAATAATTATCCACATCTCTAAGTGAAAATCTACAAAAATAATTATTACCTTCTGTTAGGTTAACATTATATCGTTCAATTTTCTTGATTGTATCTGGATTAACCACTTCATCATTCGCTATTCTATATTCAATTAATTCACGTAAATCTTTATTATCTTCTGAATCCACATTTCCGGAAGAACTATATCCTAACCATAAAGCTATGAATGTTGCCATCAAAAATAATGACGTAATACAACATAATATTAATTTAAGATTACTAAACCAGTCTTGCCAAAAAGGATCTCTTATTTCATCTACAATTATAAATATGATGGTAAGTATTACTAATGCACTACAAATTATTGTTGCAATCATATAATTTCCTCCAAATTTTAATATTTTTTAATATTTTATAATATTATTATTTTTTTGAATGTTTAATATCATTTAATATATTATAATATTTTTTAATATCTTCAGAAGTAAATATTTCATTTAAAAAATGTGTACGTGTTCTAATCCAAACAGGATATCCGTTGTTATATGATAAACCCTCAAATGCCATAACGCCCTGATCTAATATTGTCTTTCTAATATCAGTGGCACTTATTTTTATTTTATCCCTTGACACTGTTAATTCAGTTATATGTTGTCGTTGTTCATTTGACAACCAATTTGATCTTCCATCTTCACTACCATTAATAACAAAATCAGGATATTCGTCACAATAGAATTTAATAGTATTTAATAAATAATTACCCCATTCAGGAACATAACCAATACCAATATTGATTATAGGATATACCTCAACCTTATCACCATAAACTTTTTGAATCATTTCTTTTCTTTCTTCAAAAGTAAATGGATTATTTTCTGTTCTTGACTCATTAGAAGAGCCAACTAATACAACGAACTTTTCACATAATTCTAATCCTAAATCGATTAATTGTTCATGTCCTTTGTGTAGTAGTTGGAATCTTCCAACTATAAAACCTAACTTAAATGGTTTCATAAATTATACCTCCGGTAAATTTATAAACTTTTTACTTTCTTTCAATCTTCTTGCTACTGCACTTCTTAAATATGTTAGGTATTCTTCATCTTGACACATTGACTTACCTTCATCATCACTTAACTTTGCAACTGGACGACCATTTACATATTGTAACTTAATAACAATATTTAATGGGGCAACACAAGTATCATTAGTAACGAAAGTACCAATACCAAATGATACCTTAATTCTACCCTTAAAGTGATTATAAATCTCTTGTGCTCTATCAAAAGTTAATGAATTACTAAATAATAACAACTTATTTTTAGGGTCAATACCTAAACTTTCATAATGGGCAATCATCTTTTCGCCCCAAGCAATTTCATCTCCAGAGTCATTTCTTCCTCCACTTGATTGATTTGCTTGAACCTCATCTAAATCTAATAAACAACAATCTGTAGTTAATGTATCAGTTAAAATTGTTCCTAAATCTCCGTGATACTCATCAAACCATTCTTGCATTGCGAAATAATTTGAATATGCTACTGGAATAGTTTCAATACCTTGGAACATTTGAACATATTCATGAGCATAAGTTCCTACTGGAGTTAAATTATATTTCATTGCTAAATAAACATTACTTGTTCCTACACAATGTCCAGTTTGAATCATTTGCTTTAAAACATATTCTTGCCACTCTCTTGATAATCTTCTACGACAACCAAATTCAGCAAAATTAAAATCATAATCGCCATGAAGGAATTTCTCAATCTTATGAGATGCTTTAATTAATGCACTATCCCATAACTCTTGATAATCATACTTCATTCTGAAATATACCTCATTTACTATTTCAAGTAAATAAATTTCAAATTGCATTGCACTAAATAAAGGTCCTGTAATTCTAATTGATAATTCTCCATTATCCTTTAATGATGTCTTTACATATCTTTTTAAAGGTCTATATAATCTTAAGAATTCTACATAATCTGACTTAATGAATCTAATAGAATTTAAATAATCTAATTCCTCATCAGTAAATGATAATGTACAAAGATGGTCAATTTGTTCATTGATTTCATCTAGCATTTCATAAGTAAACTTTACATCCTTATTTCTGCATTTGAAAATATAGGTACCATTTAAATCGGTATGTTTATGAAACATTACCTGTCCCATAGTGAATTTGTATAAATCTGTGTCTAATAAACTTCTAATAATTGGTTCTAACTTCATTTAATAAAACCTTCCTTTCAATTATAATATACAATAAAAACTATTAAAAACTATTAAATTTAATTAATTATTTTAATAAAAATCCAAATCCGGTAAACAATTCAAATCATGTACAATAGGAGGCTTTCTTGGAAAACGTCTATTAGCTTCTATTAATAATTCTTTAGATATATAATGAACTAATCTAAAGGCTTTTGACATTTTTGAAACTATGTAAACCTCTCCAGTTCTTTTAAAGCAAATTTTCTTTTTATTTACCATAAACAGTTACCTCTAAATATACATATTATATAATGATAAATAACCTAAATAACCTGAGGCTGATAAATAAATTTCATTATTCTCAACTTTTCTATGTAATTCTTCAATATCATAAATCTTAACTTTAATATCCTCAGTCTCTTCTAGATGTTGTTCACCTAAATTCTTTACTTCAACTATTGCCATATAATTTGCTTCATCTGTCATACCAGCACACATTGACATTGGGTAGTTTTGTAATAATTTAATATAATTTACCTCTGCTCCAATCTCTTCCTTAACTTCTCTAGCAATAGCCTTATTAACATCCTCACCTTTTTCAATTAATCCAGCAGGAAATGATGTAACATATCTACCAATAGCTGATCTAAATTCTTCAATCATAACTACTTTCATATTTTCATTTTCATCTAAGTAATAAGTAAATGCCTCAATTGCTGTTGGCTTAACCTTCTTATTCTTTAAAGCTAAATCCTTTTCATTATGTCTAGATACAAAGAAATACTTTCTTGGTTTTCCATCAGTTTCATAAGTTGCTGTATAAAACTTTAAATACTTCTTATCTAAATTCTTTTCAATATTTACTACTTTGTGCTTCATTTTATCTATCCTTCTTTAACTTATATATTTCTAATTCCTTTTCAGCAATTATTTGTTTTAAATCATTAATAGTATCTTCTAACTCTTTAATTTTTCTAACGTCAGATATTTTACTTCCATAAACGTTAGTATCATCTGTATTAATAGTTCCTTCATTATTGGAATAATTTTCTAGCGTGCAATTTGAGTTACCTAATGTTTTATCATACTTATCATGTAACTCATTATATTTTCTTAATAACTCAATATAATTTTTAGTTTTAAGTTCACATAAAGCAGAAGATTGTTTGGCTGATTCTTCAGCTTGTTTAATAATTTTATCCTTATTTGCATTAGCATCTTTTAATTCTGCTACTGTAATTTTTAATTCAGTAACCTCATTTTTAACTTTAACCCATTCATCTTCTAATCTATCATATTCCTCTTCACAGAAATTATTTTTTGTAGTTAATAGCTTAATATAATCTGTATAAACTAATTGTGTACTTACTAATCTTCTCTCAAGAATACCTAATTGAGGATTATAATCTGCATCTAATAACCATTTATCATCATATTTATGAACTTGCTTTCCATCATCATCATATGCTACCTTATGAATATCTTTTAGCTTAACAATTTCAAATCCAGCTTTATTTGTATTAGATTCAATAGGAAGGTATAAAGGTCCTTTTCTCATTAAAGTATCATTTATTTCCTTGAATACATTATGATACTCTAATAAAGGTTTAGTTGCTTCTATAATTCTATTTCTATTTTTACCATACTTATCATTAACATAAGTTACCTTTAAATAATATTTATAATTATATTGTTCTTCTCTAATCTTTGATATATACTTTCCTTGAATATACCATACACCATCTTTGGATTTAGGGTTTTTATATTCAGTACATGAAACTTTTAATGTTGTCCAAAACTCTTGCTGAGGTTTTTCAACTACCTTAATAGATAACACTTTTTTAATATCTTCTATTTTACCATAATATCTCTCAAAGCCTCTTAAATATTTAGCTTGAATATAATAATAGTATCCGGTTTTTAAATCTGAAATATACATTATAATTCCTCCTCTAAACTAACTATTAAATCGTCTGGTTCATATTTTGGCATAAGTCTTAATTTATGTAAATTAGCTCTATGCATTCTATCAATCTTTTCTTTATGTTCAAGATTCTCAATAACACCAGTTCTAATATAAGTATCTAATTCATCATAAGTAAATCCTAACTTTTCTTCATCAGATTTACCGCTCATTCCATCACTTGGAACTTTTTCAATTAAATCCTTTGGTAAACATAATTCATAACCTAAAGCCTTAACTTCATGAACAGTTAAGTTCGCAAGTGGTGAGAAATCGCCAGCACTATCACCGAACTTTGTTGAATAACCAACCCAATCTTCACTTAAATTACAAGTATTAACAACTCTTGCATTACCTATAATTGCAGCTACACCATAAAGTGTTGCCATTCTAATTCTAGCAGGAGTATTTGTTTCATAAACATCGTTGAATTTATATGGACCAGTTAAGGTTTTTGAAGTCTTATAAAACTTAAAATTAGTTTCATCTGACATTTTATATTTACCAGTAGTTTGAAATAATGCTTCACGTAATTCGTTAGTTACTTTACCAATATTAACTGTAGTAAATTCAATACCTAAATGATTACATAATTCTAAAGATTTATCAATATCTTTTTGTTCACCATCTGGCATTAATACACCAAATACTTTTTCTCTACCTAATGCTTCTACACACAAAGCAGCAGTTATTGAACTATCCTTACCACCACTAATACCGATAACAACTGTACAATCACCTACAGTTTTTCTAATCCATTCTACTAATTTCTTTTTAGTTTCTTTTACATTAAACTTATTCATAATTTTTCACCTCATTTAAAAATTTAATAGTATCATTTAAATCAGCCTTTTCACCTCTATAAAGTAACCAATTAATAATACATCTATAATATATATCAGCTATGTTAACTATGTAATGGTCCTCATCAATATGTTTTGATTCTATTACCTTTATATATTTTCCTCCATTAATATTTACACGACATTCATATAATAAACCAAGTTTCTTACATAATCTAATTATTTTTCTTTTTGATACCTTGGTATCAATACAGTCTAAATAATTTCTACTCTCATACATATTATTCACCTCTCTATATATTATACAATAAAAAAGAGGTTTAACACCTCTAATTTTTAATATTTTTTAATTATTTTTAATAAGGATATATTTATCATTAATACAATCTTTAATAAATTGCTTATCAATTCCTACTTTATATACCTCATCAACTAAATTCAATTCTTTAATTGTTTCATATAAATAATTACTTAATTCACTATCTGACTTGTTACTATTCAAGGCTCAGTTTAGTAATCTAAATAATTCTACCTGTTTTGTTTCCATAATATATTTCCTTAGATAACTTCTACTTGACAGCTATTAAATATTTCTAATGCCGCTTGATGTTTCTTTTCATTTAATCCAGCACAACAATCTTCCTTAACTACAATCTTAATTTCCGGATACATAGCTTTAAGAACTAATACTTGGCTAATAACACAAATATCTGTACAGAAACCATCAACTTCAATTTCGGTAACCCCTAGCTTATCTAATTGAGCTTCTGCCCATCCATCATATCCAAATGACTTTTTTAAAATAGTAGGTAATGTCTGATCACCATAAACTTCTTTATATGCTTCCTTTACCTCATCACAAATTTCCCAACCATCAGTTCCTTCAATACAATGAATTCTATCTAAGTTTTTACCTTCTTGAGTTTCTAAATAATTTTCATGATGTGTATCCTGAGTAAATAAAATTAATCCTTTCCAATTTCTAATTCTATTACATAAATTAGGAAGTCTTTTAATTGCTTCCTCATTTCTTAAAGCACCATAAACGAAATCCTTTTGTGCATCTACTACTAATAATAATTTCTTTTCCATATTCTTATTCTTTTCCCTTTCCTAAAACTCTGTGAGTTCCTTTTAATACGGAACCAATCTTTTCACAATTTATTGTGATAGCATTTTCCGAAATATCATAACTAAAGCTTTTACTTATAGCATAATCATTAAATCTATCACTAAATACTAATACTGTGTTATCATCAAAATTTGATAATTGATTTACTAATTCTTTTAAATCCTTTAATTTAAAAATCTCATTCATACTATCACCTACTTTTCTATTTAATATACAATAAAAATTATATATGAGATTTAATTATAAATAAATTTTATTAAAACTATAAAAACTATAAATTTTGTTTATATAAGGGTATGAAAATCACTATCATTAATACAGATTGGTTCAGTCATTCCTTCAATACATACAAATCATAATCGTTGATTATCCGGTAGATCAACAGGTACTGCATTTATTATCTTTTTAGGATTTATATACATTTCAGAAGGATCATTTTTAGTTACTATTACATTTGCTCCTCTGTAACTTATATTTAATGTTTCTACTTTAACCAGCATAATAATCTCCTTTTATATTTAATTAATATACAATAAAAAATGGTAAATAATCGCTTATTTACCATATAAAACTCCTTGTATTTTCGGTTTTTATTTATGCTATATATAAATTATTATTTTAAATATTTAAATAAAAATATTCCGGTTATTTTCTACCCATTGGCTTTCTTCTAGTTCCCATTACATTATTTTTTGGCTCTGGCTGTACAGGTTCTTGTCCTGAAACATTTGCCTGATTTTTAGGATTAAATCTACTATTAAACCATTTGATTAAATCTGATAATTCAGAAGAGTTAATTTGTTCCATTGTATGTTTAGCCACTCTGTTATCGCTATTTGTTTTATCAGTTCTTAAGATGTCTTCTAAATGCTTTAACTTATCTGCAACTTGCTGAGCAGTTAATGATTTAGATCTGCCTTTAACTGATACCCCAGGAATTCTAGATTTATTATCTTCATTTTCCTTCTCCTGTTGTTCAATTGCTGAATCCAAATCTCCATTTAATAAATCTAATAAAATACTAAATGTAGTTTGTGCTGTAGAATTAATTTTATTTAATTTTGCATCATAATCATAATCCTCTGGATTTTGCATTAAATCGCTAATAGATCTAACAATTCTGGTAATATATTTAGGATCTAAATCATTTCCTTTTAAATCCTTATAATGGTCAATAAATTGATCTATTGCTTCCTTACCTTTTAATAGCTTGGTAGGATGATCTAAAAGATATCTTTTTATAGCATCTTTTGCTTGCTCTTTTGTAATTTTAGAGGTTTCTTTAGTTGTAGTTACCTTACTATTTGTACTATTTTGTTCATCTTTTGGTTTTGGCTTCTCTGGATGTGGATCCTTGCCTTTTAATTCTTCGTTATAGGTAATGTTTAGTTCCACTACTATTTCATTTCTACCGCTGCCTTCAACTTTTGCTGTAAATTTATTAGATTTGAAACCTTGGCCAGTCTTAATTGTTAAACCATCATCGGTTAAATCAAAATAATTAGCTGCTTCTAATTCTTTATTAAGAGTATTTTTTAATTTAATATGTTCTAAATCTACATCTAATTTATTTGATGAATCAAAAACACTTTTTTCTCTACTAAATACTATTTTTATTTCAGAATCTTCAAAGAATTCAATTACCTGTTTGCTATTAGCTAAACTTAAATTTTTATTATTTTCCTTTAATGGATACTTTTTAGAATTAACTAATAAATACCAATTTAATTCTGCACCTTTATCCGGATCCATTATAACTGTTAGTATTCTTTTTAACTCATCCTGAGTCACTGCAGAATAAGCCATTAAAGTATCAAAATCAATTAATTTAACTGGATCATACTCCTCTAAATATTCTGCTTTGTTATTTAATCTTGCTCATCTAATAAAAGGATTATTATCTAAAGATCCTCTATTTAGGATAGCATTTTCCGCTAAGGCCTCCGCCTTATCCTCTTCATCGTCACCTTCTATTATATTTTTAATGGCATCTTTCATACTTCCATAATAACGTTTTATATTAGTAAATTCCTCAATTAGTTTAGCACCATCTCTATAACTAAGAGAATTAAAACAACCAGTTAAAATTGCAGATAATATAAATGATTGTTTTAATGTATTATCATTAAAATTTGAAAGATCTAAAGCTTGTTGTTCAACCACTATAAAGTGAATTAATTGACTTATTTGTTCATCTTCAAGGGTAGTTAGTAAAGGCTTATTTCTAAACTCAATTGATTCTGCCTTATCTATAAAGTGCATTGAAATAGAACTTAATATACTTTTAGTATTTATTATATCATTAGCTATTGCAGTTTGCCAATATGAAGGTACATTATTTCATTTATTATCATTAAATAAATTAAAATAGAATTCAGCTAATGCCGTATAATCTAATCTTTGATTCTTTTTAAATTTAGGGAACTTATCTTTTTCAGAACTAATTGAAGCTCCTTCAAATTTTAATCCTCTACTAGTATTTCTTGGATTATTTTTTAATCACTTATATACTGTTTTACCAAGCAATTTATTTTTTAACCAGCCGCTATCTACAGGAGTTGCTTTATCCTTGGTAGTTAATGTGGCACTTTGAGTATTGGCATCAAATGCAATATAAGATTCGCTATCTGGTATAGCCACTCCATCTTGTCCTTCTACTCCATTAACTTTTAATATTGTATTAGAAGTAGAATTAGGTAATTGAGTATTAGGAATTTCTTTTACCAACTTATCCCATTTATTATCTAATCTACCTCAAGGATTTTGCTTAAAGGTATTTAAGGAACTATATCTTTCAGTACCTTCAACTTTATTAATGAGACTTAATAGTGTAACCTGTTGTGGAGCAGTTATATCTTCATTTACATAATCTATTGCTTCATCAATAGCATTAATTAATTCGGAATTCATTAATCGTCTTCCTCCTCATCCTCATCATCATCTGTTTCTTCAACAACAACTGCCATATTTCTTTGTGAGAAGTCTTTACTATCACTTTTATCTGCAGTTGATTTTAATACAGGTCCTAATTCACAAGTTATTTCAGAAGGATACATTGCAGTTACTTTCATATTTATAACCTTAAATACTCTTCCTTCACTATTATCTAATCCACTTGGAATAATAAATAATGCACCTTCTTGTAATTTAGGTAAATCATATGGGACTACAATCAGAACTGAATTATCACCTAATTCTGCATTTCAACCCATTTTCTTTGCAGTTTTTTGATCTGGATGGTCTTGATAAATACAACCAACCACAATAGGTTCATAGTATGCGGTATCTAGTTCTCCTCAAGTATCATATTGTTTTGATTCTCGAGGAGCCCTATAAATAACATTTAATCCTATTAATTTAACTGCTTGTTTAAATCACTTTCTATAAAGTTCTACATCACTTTTATGTATTAGAATACCAGTATCTTTATTATCCATAACTAGATACCTTCTTTCATTATAAATCTAAATTAAACTTCTTACCATTTAAATTATTTGTAACGATATATCTATCTGTTGAATTATTACTTTCATTTAATATAGGTTTTAATGTAAATGTAATTGATTTATCCTTTTCAGAACTTTCAATAATTCCATTAATTTTAATTCCCTCTTGTAATTTTTCAATTGTTAAAGATCTATATGCTACACTATTTTCAAGATCTGAAGAATTTAAATATTCATTTATACAATTATCAAACTCTTCATTGCTTAATCTATTATCAATATCATTTAAATCATCGCAACAATTAACTAATCTCTTTTCACAATATTCTAAATCTTCTTGTTCCTCAACTGTTAATTCTCTTTGAGTTGCTAAATACTTTAATTCTTCATATCTAGTTTTACAATCCTCAATTGAAGAATTGTCATCGTTCATTTCACTTTCTTCATTTAATGATTCATCAACAGGTGCATTTAATTGAGCTGCATCAATAAATGGTATATAACCAGCTTTTGCCGCTTGTAGGAATCTTGGACTAGCAATTTGACTTCTGATAGTTTCTGTTGAGAATTGGTCACTATCTAACATTGCCAATGCCAATGCTAATTTATTTGCACTGTCTTCTCCCTTATCAAATAAACCATTAAATTCTTGATACATTAGTTTTGTTAATTCATCTATAGGAGTATTTTTTAATTCATCCACAACTTTTGCACCACCAATTAATTGTAAATCCTGAACAATATCAGCAACAATTAAATTCTTTTGTGCGTCAACATTATAAGTATCTGAAATTGCTTCTGCAATATCATTTGCAATTCTATCAATCTTTTGAACTATTTCAACTTCTTCAGGACTCATTCCTTCTGGAACCATTTCAGTTTCATCAGGACCATCATTATTTAAGCCTTGCTCATCTCTAGCTCTTAAATCATCTAATTCATAATCATGATCTTCCTCATAATCTGCATCTCTTAAGTGATTAGGAAGATTATCCTGAGTATCTTCTTCATTTAATTTACAATCTTCATTAACAAATATATCATATCTATATCCTTCATTAACTGATTTCTTAATATGATATTTTTGTTTAGCTTCAACTAATTTATTAATTGCCTCACCTAATTCAGATCTTGTTTTAACTGAAGTTAATAGTTTTTCGTTAAATGTTGTAGTTTCAGGTTCAACTTCTTCTTCAACATCATTTTTAAATTTTTCTATAATGACTTTTACTAATCCATTATTTTGGCATTTTGGATTATTTTTAATTATATCCATTAATTTAAGAGCTTGTTCTTTTGTAAATACATAAGCTCTAAATCCGTAAGGATGGAATGTAAAATATTTATCTAATTCAGGTAATCTTACAAAAATATTTATATTTTCATCTGTTGAACGGGCTACTTCTCATTCATTTTTATCAGCGACATAATAATCTGAATGATTGAATGTTGCCTTAATTATATAATTTTTCTTATCAACATCTTCATTAATAATCTTATTATATTTTTCTTTAGAAATATTATGTTCTTTTAAGAACTTATCTACTTCATCTTCATAACCAGTATAAGATTTAAAATGTTCAATTAATTTTTCATTATTAGTAGGCTTTACAAAATTCTTATAAACTAAATCAATATCTTCATTTAATTTAATTGATTCAGCAATGAAATATTCCTCTGCTAATGAATTATTGATTCTATTTAATTTTAATCCTGGATAAGATTTAATAATTTCTTCAATTAAAGATTCTTCAGTAACTTCTGCTTCTTCCTTTTCAGCATTTTCTTTACCAAGTTCTTCAATTTCTTCATCGTCTAATGGTTCAACTTCTGTTTCTAAATCACCATCAGCAATGTAGATATTTAATGTTCTTAATCCTAAGGCACCATCAATGTAATAATCACCATATTTTTCAAGGAATTCAGTTAAATCTTCAAAATCTTCTTCTTCATCTGTATCTACATTAGTAACTACAAATGTTGTTTGATTTTCCTCATCTGGTCTATAATAATTAAATAAATCATTAACTGTTGTAGATTCATCTGAACCTTCTTCTGTTACATTAATTTCTAAATAATTATCATCTGTATTAAATGTATCCATCATTTGAGATTTAACATTAAATGGTAAATCGTCACTACCATACATTCCTAATTCAGAACCATTCTTATTTAATAATTTAATATTAACTGGGTTATCTTCAATAGTAAATGTATCAATTAAATTAGCAATTGAACCTTCAAATGTTGCCATATCTAATTTTTCATCTAAATCATCATTCCAAGGATGTCTTGTTTCAAAATCATTAATTAGTTCATCACCATAAGCTTCAGGAGCAATTTCATCATCTTCATCAGCATATTCGCCATAATCATTTTCGCTGTTATAATAACCATAAGGATGTCTTTCCATCCATTCAGCGGCGTGATCAGCATCAAATTCGCCATCAGGTTCTTCATCTGCATCCTCAGTTAACGATTCTTT
>Ga0247610_10000841_pt1 | contig 40930 bp, 39 predicted proteins | sample 174DNAGHGhighgp2_FD_193483 | JGI IMG/M metagenome (GOLD analysis project Ga0247610, IMG submission 193483) | Sheep rumen microbial communities from Palmerston North, Manawatu-Wanganui, New Zealand - 1742 DNA GHGhigh gp2 | ecosystem: Host-associated > Mammals > Digestive system > Stomach > Rumen...
TACAACAATCGCTGTGTTCTGCTGTTCATGAGACTGTCAGATAGAGACGCAAATGCTGACTTCGTACTCAGGGATGGTACGCATCTTCTGTTGCATCACGGTGGTAAGCTATTAGATGTTGTGGCTGGCACCGATGTCAAAACCACAAAGACACGTGGGAATGTGCCTGTTTACTCGTCAGCACAAATCCGTGATGCATTTTTCCGCAAATACCACGACAAGGGCAGGAAAGGATGAGCACCAAGAAACTGAAACCCGGTATGAGGGCTTGGTCTTGGGCGCGTGAAAACGGCAACTACTATATTTTCAGCTGCACTCTGATTCAACTTAAAAAGGATTGGAGATACAGCTGGAAATCCTGGGAATATAAGACGGATAATAATCAGATCGCCAGTCAAATGGAAATGCTGATGTATCCGTCTTTTGCTGTCGCTAAACAGGCCCTGGTTGAGCATCTAAAAGACATATGCCTCATGAAGAAGGCATCCCTTCGCTCTATTATCAGCAGTATGAACAACACTGTTAAAGAGCTGTATGACTCTGAGGATGCACTAGAATCTGCCGAAAGGCTGAAGGAACCCAAATAATGGATCTATCATCTACGACCGGCAATGTAAATCCAGAGTCACCAAACATGGAGATCAATACAAGGCAGAATAGCAAATGTTGGATCTGCTCGATGTGTTAAAGGCATTGGCAAACTCCACACAATTCACATCCGATCTAATCAGACCGTATTTCGCTGACATCGATCTCGTGCTTGTTGCAGAGTTAACAAGCGACTCGCTTGGCGCCTATATGGCAGAGATGTCTACTATTTTGATGTGTCCTTATAGCATATGGATGGCTTCTGTGGAGAATAAGCTAGCATATGACTATCTACTTGTACGTGTTCTGGCACATGAGTTCAGACACGCACAACAGTTTGTAGACGAGACACTGCCTGCTGTTGATCCATATGCATACAGCAAAGCAGACGGTACTGTCGATTTTGATAAGTATAAGACCGACAGAGGAGAGATCGATGCTGTGGATTATGCCGATGCTGTAATGAACCGTATCAACAAAACAACAACTATGTCCGATATAGCTGAATACATCAATTATAAATGGCGTATTCAGCGGTTAGGATAGAGCTGATCATTTTTGTCATATCAATAAGAAAGGAACTTAACAGTGCCGCTTGATTATATTGATCTTGATGATTGAGGAGCCAACTATGCGCTTTTGGACATCCTATTTCGGTAATGTGAGAAATCTGCCATCAGATATCGTACCTATTGGTATTGCCGGTAAATCACCCAAAGGCTGGAAAGGCTTAGAATACAAAAAGCTTGCTCCTTCCTGGGACATATATAGCACGTGGAAATATCAGCACCATGACGACGATCTGTATACGGCAAGATTTAAGGCAGAACGCCTTGGTAAGCTCTGTTTCGAGAATGTCTTGAATGATCTTGAAAGACTTACCAAAGGACAAGATGCCTGTCTTCTCTGCTATGAAATACCAGGTATGTTTTGTCATAGACATCTTGTGGCAGATTGGTTCACAGCAAAGGGTTATACAACACTGGAATTAACTAGGGGAGCTCTTCCAACTGTTATGTAGGTACTTGCCCCGGCGTAACAAACCGGGGCTTTTCTTTTATGCTACAGTAAGTGTAACCATTAACAAAGGAGTTTATTATGGATTTCGCATGGGCAATCAGCGCAATCAAGGCCGGACTCAAAGTCACCCGTAATGGCTGGAATGGAAAGAGCCCGTATATCGAGCTCGCAACGTGTGTCTCGTACAAGAACACACAGGGAGAGATCGTAAATGTCAATCACGAAACAATGGGGAACAAAGCAATCGCGTTCGTCGGTACGTCCGGCGTTCAACTCGGTTGGCTCGCTTCACAGGCCGACATGCTTGCAGACGACTGGGTTGCTTATCTTGGCGAAGGCCATGAGAAGCAGACACCGGAAGAAGCGGCTGCCTACAAGAAGCTGATGCTGGACAACATGCCTGGCTCCCCCGCGTTCAAGCAGAAGATGCTTGATCTGGACGTGCTCAAGACGCTGGACAAACAGGCGGAACGTTTGGCGGAACTCGACAAGCTCCCCAAGGCAGGCAGCATGGCGAACTGCGAGATCCTCAGCAACGCCATTAACCAGTTGCTGGAGAGCATCGGCGTTATGCCGCATCTGACAGTGACGCTGGTGCCTGGGGAGGACAAGGAACTCCTTATCTCTATCGAGGAGAGGAGTGATCACGGGGCATCCAACTTCCCTCTTTATGTAGCTGACGTGGACGGCATCATCAAGACTAATATCGGATCTCCTGTGAAGAGCATCAAGACTGTCGCTGGTGGCTACGAAGTGGAAGACATGCAGAGCAATCTCGGTAAGGAGGACTGACGTATGGATTTCAAATGGGTTGTGGACGCACTGCGCCGTGGTCTCAAGGTCACTCGCACAGCATGGGCGGGTGATCCGCCGATGTACCTGTACACGAGCAAAACCAAGAACGGCAAACACACAGTTATGGTCTACAATGGCTCGACAGTTGATCGTGAAGCCTGTTTTTACCCTGATGCTGTGCTCGATGCTACCGACTGGGAGGAATATGTGGAGCCCAAGAAGGAGTCAAGTGTGAAAGCTGTGGAAGACCAGACAGACTATGCCAAAGAGGCTAGGAAGATCGTGGACGGCCTGCCTGAAGACTATTACAAGGTACAGCTTATTGATGCTCTGGTGGATGCTTTTGTCGATAAGATCAGCCAGCGTGTTGCCCGGCTATTGAAGTAAACGGGTACGTGGTGAAGTGAATAAGTCTGAATAAGACTGATAAAGACAGGTGCTATCTACTGGCTGCACCTGTCTTTTCTTTTACTGTGTAGCTGGTACTGTAAAGGCAGATGACGCTTACTATAATATAAGAATATAACTCGAAGGAGATTTAATATAATGGCTGATAATTATTTTTCTGCCGAGGGTCTTGGTACGCCTAACAGAGGGCTCATCAATCCCTTCAGGGGTATGGCGCAGTTCCTTTATCCGCGTACTATGGATCAGGCAATAATATGGTCACTTTATCTGTTCGAGCGTAACGCCACTTATAGAATGGCGATCGAACGTGTTGTTAGTTACTTTATATCAGGTATTAATGTCGTCCAGACAAACTCTCAGAAAAATTCCGACTCTGATGAAGTCTCTAAGTTTAAGGAACGTCTGGATAAGGTTTATGATATCCTTGAAGTTGTTAACCATTTTGGCGTAGAGCTTGCAGCGCTCGGTAATGTGTTTGTTTCCTGTGAGCGTTTGTTTTCACGTATGCTGCTGTGCCCTGATTGCTCCTGGCAGATGTCTCTTAAACAGCTTCGCAAGGGCAGGGACTACCAATGGTCGGAGGGACATTTCACGGGCACTTGTCCTCAATGTCATAATGATGTGACATTCAAGGTTAAGGATGTTCCGTCTCAAGGTCCAGACGGCAAGAAGCTGCGTTTTATCTTCCGTGATATCAGAGATATGACAATCCAGTACAATCAGCTTACTGGTGAATATCGGTATTATTATAAGCTGCCTGATCATATCAAAGATGCTATTAAGCGCGGCGATCAGGTCTATCTGGAATCGACACCACAAGTGTTTATGGAAGCTGCTATGAACAATCAGTACATCGAGTTTCCTTCTGATATGTTCTTTAGCGCCAGGACTAATACGTTGTCGGCAATGGACAAGCTATATCACGGCTATGGACTTCCGCTGTACCTTCACTGCTTTGATTCCATTGTCAGAATGCAGAACCTGAGCAAATTCACAGAGGCGATTACTGCTGACTATATTGCACCTACTCGTATCGTCTCTCCAGATGCCAATAATTTGAAAGCTGGGGTAGACGATCCTAATAGAATGCCAATGAGTGGGGCAACTTTCAGAAACTTCATGACATCGGCCCTTAAGCGGGTTAAAAGTAATCCAACATCGTGGATTGTAAGTCCTGTTCCAGTTAATTATCAGCTTGTAGGTGGTGATGCTAAAGCACTGACTCCGACAGATTTGCTCGAATGGGAACAGTCCCAATTGCTTTCTGGTATGGGCGTTCCTCAAGAGCTGCGCCAGGCGTCCTTCCAAGTTGTTGCACCCTCTATGGGTCTTCGTATGTTTGAACGTCAGTGGGTCATGTTTGCAAAATCTCTACACAAGTTTACAAACTGGGTTGGCAATAAAGTCTGCGATGTCGACAATATTGAGAACATGAGTGTCGATCTTGATATTACAAGCTTTGTTGAAGACGATATGAACAAGCAGGTCAGGCTGCAGCTTATGCAGGCTGGTGTCATTTCAAAGACCGAAGTGCTTCAATCGCTGGGTGTTGACTTCCAGAAAGACCTTGATCAGCGTATGCAAGAACAGAAGGCAGAACAGGAAGCTGCTATGGATATGCAAACGCAGGATGAAGGTGCTCAGATGGTTCAGTCCGTTTTGCCGCCTCCTGGCTCACTTGGCGTGGGTCAGGCTCAGATGGCTATACAGGCAACACAAGGTGGTGGAGAAGGACAGCCTGCTGCTCCTGGAGCTCCTGCTGCACCTGCCATGCCGGCCGGTCCCGGTGCTGCTCCTATGGGTGGTGGACAACCCGGCACGCCGGAACAGATGTGGGAAGAGGCCAACAACATGGCACAACAGCTCTATAACGCGCCGCCTAATGTTAGAAGGAGTCAGCTTGTTACTCTTAAGGCGAATAATCCGCAGATGCACTCCTTCGTCAAGTCGATACTGGAACAGATGGAACAACAGGTGTCTAGTGACGCAGTTGCGCAGAGCAAGATGCCACAGGGCTAATATATATGAATTACGAAGTATTTAAGAAACAGGCTGGATGGATCCCAGGTATTCCTGCTTTTGGTGGCACATCGGTACGCTATAGAATCGATGACCCCGCAACTGGTAAGTCGCAATACGTAGACTATAATACCTATAAGCAGCATACAGCACAGCAGCAACAGAATGGTCAGATCCCCAATGCATATCAGCAGCAGGAAATGACTGCACAGGATAAATATAATACCTTTCAGAATCGAATGAAGGATACTGTTATGGAGCAGCAAGGAGGGTTGTTCCATACTGTGGCGAAATTTAATAATGACTTCTTCGATCGTTACGGTGTAGGCCTTACAGGTTTTGTGAATCCTGGTGCTTTGTTCGCGTCTGGTGATCATGACGTCATCAGTAGGCCTTGGAGAATGCTGAAAGTGTTCAATCCTGCCGAATGGAGTAATGGTGGTCAGGATATTGCCAATGACCCTAATTCCGATACCTATAAGCTGCGGCAGAAAGCGCTGGCATCTGATGCAGCCAAACAAGAGGTTCAGAATTTCTCAAATAGTTTGTCTATGCAGGATATACAGGATCTCCAGAAGACTAATCCATCCCTCGGTAAGAACGAGGACGACAGTCCTGCTATGGCAAAGCTGAAAGAGTACGGTACGCAACAGTTGCAGACACGTGTGTGGGATTTGGTGAAAGAGAATCCTCTGCAGAACCTTCCGGCGGCTATTGGACTGTTCCTTCGTCAGAAAGGCTGGGATTCTGCCGGTGACTTCTTCTCGAATCCTATTGCTTTTTATGGTTCGCTGCTGGGTCTGTTTGGTGGGGCAGCTTTGCTGTTTGGCGGCTCTAAGGGCGAGTCTTCTAATGTGAACAACTACTATAATAGAGTTCCATATTCTTGATATGAAAGATTTTGGCAGAGAAAACATCTCACAGGCGTTGGATCCTATCCGTAAGCATATCCCTAATCCGATGTGGGTAGCTGGTGGGATAGGATTGCTTGGTAGTACGCTCGGACTTGGTTTATGGGAAAATATCGTACAGACGGGCGGATCGCTCGGACGGTATCCTATCCGCAAGCTGACTGGAATGTCTAACGAAGACTATGACCAGGCTATGGAAGATATAGCAAATGATAATCGTTATCGTTTTGTTATCCCTGCAGCTGTTGGTTTATTGCTTGGTGGTGGTTATCTTGCAGCTAAATATAATAAGAACCAAGAAGGTAAGGGACTCATTAGCTGGACGCCAAAGACAGCATCCTTTATCAATGCGAGCACTAATGCAGGTGACTCAGCAGAAGGAAATAACGATTTCTTTTATTACAGCGGCTATGTACCTAAGATCGATTACGGTAAAGTTATTGATGCCAGACAATTCAAATCTCTGGTGTCGAATGACAACAATCTGAAAGATGATCCGTATGTAAGAAATATGGAACTGGCTGTTGTGAATAATGCATCTAGAAATGCCGGTTTTGTCAATCCCACGCTTGGAAATATATATGACAGTACAGCTTCTAAAATGAAGAGCAAACTTAGCTGGCAGGGTGTTACAGGTGTTGCGGCTAATACAATGCTGGCGAATGCAACAGCTCATTTGTTTACAGCAGGACTTGATGCATTGATGGGACTTTCTCCAGAAGCACAACGTAATATCGTTGATACGGCTACCTGGGCTACATTTGCAAAATCTATATTTACATAAGGAATAAAGACTATGAACTATACAGAATTCAAGGGTATGCAGAAGCAGGCTCTTATCAGTCCCGCAGATGCTGCAGGTGCAGCTGGTGATCTCAGTTCTAATGCTGCTGTTCTGCTTATTGCGTCTCTGGCAGGCATCGGGGGTGCTTCTGGTTGGGCTGCTGCTAAGCTGAATGCACACGATAAGCAGGACATTGACACTATTCAGAAAGAGTACGAAAATGAGCGGCTGAAGGCTGATCTTGGCTATCTCGCTTCCAAGACTCAATCTGAGTATGATAACATGAAGAATAAGCAGGCGCCCAAACCTGCGCGGGTGATGGCATGAGCGAATTGTCTGACGAAAGCTTCGGACATATGGTATCACCGCAGGAAGCAATGCTTGCAGAGCTTCCACTTGGCGAGGAGCAAGTACAGTCTCAAGGCATCACAAATACAGGAAATTTGACATGGGAATACCAGAATCTTGGAACTCTTAATGGAATGCCTGTTGCAGAAGCCGATCAAAATCTGGCGGTGGATCGTGATGATCTTATTGACGCTGCTTTTACACTGAAGTGTACTCCACGGTCTAAAGTCTTTTGGATGAGTCCTGATAACGAAGATTCTATCAAGCTCTATGATGAGCTTCTTAGGCGTCAGGAAAATAAAGAGATCCGGATTATGGAGGAGCTCAAACAATATGACACCACCAAGAGTGCTTTTATGGTGTGGGTTCGCTATGACGAAGTTGAATGGCAGCTTAATCCGCGCTTTGCATATATGAGAGAGGAATTGAAATGAATTATACAATTATACAAGAAGGCATGAAGAAGTCTGCGGCAGGTGTTTCTCCAAAGTGGTATGATGGACTTAAAGTCCTTGGTAAATGGATTGCCAAACATCCTGTTCTCAGCACTACGGGTGCTCTTGCTACAGCAGGTGCTTATAATGTGCCTATTTCTTATGCCAGAGGCAAAGATCAGACGCTAGGTGAACGATTTACAGCCCCCACAAAAGGACTTATTCGTGGTCTGACTTGGCTCGTTGGCAGCGGAGTTAAAGAGGGTATCGGTGCTACTGTCGATAATCTTAATACGCCTTCTGAAGATCCTATCGCGACTACCAAATTTAGTTGGAAGGGACTCGCGAATACACTGAATCCTGTGAGCGGCATTATGGGCGGTGTCGATTATGTCCCTGGTGGTGTTCTGAAAGCTTTTGGCGAGGGCAATGAGCGTGCAGCGCATACAGCATTTAAGACTGGTGCTATTGGTCTACTGGCTGCTGGTCTGATTGGTGGTTATCGCGCCAGTCAGCATGCAGGCGAAATGCGGGATCTCAAGAACGCGGATCGTCCGGGTAAGGGGCTTGCAAGTCAGGTTTCTACGACATTTTCTGGTAAGCTGTCTGGTAAGAAGCGCAAAAAGAAACAGGAAAAGACTGCTGCAGAAGTTATGCCAACAAATAACTTCACTGTGGACACATTAATGAAGTCTGCCATTCCGACTGGCGCTCTGTTGCTGGCAGGTGCTCTTGCATATCGTGGTGTTGATGAGACTATGGACGCCCGGCGTAATAAACAGCTTGATAAGGCTATCGCGGCTAAAGAAGACGCGATCAAGAATTTGATTACTGCTAGAGCTCGGGTTGCCAAGGGCACGGCAGAAGAGGAAGATATTAAAGCCGCAATTCGTCCTCTTACTGGTGATAATATCTATGTGAAAGAAGCTGCTGCAGACCTTGTTGGTCGTGGTGTCCAGACAGCGGGTGTTCTTGCTTCTGCTATTGTTCTTGCTAGTGCTCTTGGTGCTTATGCCTATACAAGCGCTGGCGATGAGAACAATCTGAAATATAAGGCATATAAAAAGGCTCTTAAAGAATATGCCAAGAACAAAAGTGGCATGACGCCTATTACCATTGCTCCAACTGATGCTGGCAGCTATTTTGCAGGCATCGATGAGGGCGAACAGAAGAAAGTCACGCCACGTCAGCTTCCGCAACTCGATACTGATGCACTTAATCAGCCTATCTCTGTGAGCTTCTGAGGTACCGCTATGAATAGAGATGATATGCTTATGAAGGTCGCTTCAGAGGCCCAGTCTATTCGTGTGCTGCAAGGTATGTATAAGTTTGTACATGAAGATGATAAGATGGATAAACAAGCCTCTATTTCTGTGGCATTAAAAAAGCTTCTTGGGACGCCATCTAGAATACTAAAAGCGCTTCGTATTCATCGTAATCCTTCCTCCTTCGTGGGGGACCAACTGTTTCGAATTGTTAGGGATGCCACTCATGCCAACGAAACGCTTAATCAGGCGCTTAAGGCCTCTCCAGCTGGCAGTCGCTCAGCGGCTACTGTGAGGGATCTTGTAAATAAGAGCACTAATGTGGCTGCTCTGTATGATCGTGCAGCCTCAATTGGTAGAAAGCAATCTCAAATCGCCGCTAGATATAAGCAGCTCGCTGATCGTGCTTTGAAGAGCACAGCGAAAAGGACTGGTATTGGTCTTGCTGGTGTGGCTACTACTGGTGCCCTTGTTAATGGTGCTGTCAAGAGTCAAAAAGGAGATACAATGCCAAAGGTTGCCTACGGAGATCCGACTCAACAGCGTGCTAATGAGATGTTTAATGCCGGTGTTGATTATCGCACTATTTTGAACTATAAAGCACAACGTAACGCAAATAGACCATCTTGGTGGAATCCCTTTGATATTCTCGGAAATGCCTGGCGTTACGGTCGTAATGATGCACAACAGGAAGAGTGGCGCAAAAGTATCATCGAGAGGGCTAAAGCTGCAAGAGCGAAGGCCAATCAGCCCACACCTCCATCTACTACTCCTGTGCAACCTGTGAGTAAATAATATGCCTGACAGTAATCCCACAATCAACAATCTGATGCGGGCACAGCAGAAGTTCATTTCTAATGTGCTTGCCAAGGACAAGGATGTCCAAGTTTTTCGAATGGATGATTATCCAACCATCCGAAAAATCCTTTTTGATAACGTCAAGAATGCTATCTCTCAGCGTTTCCCGCTCTACAATGACAGATACACACTCACTTTAGAGGATGTCGACTATGATGACCCAGAAGACATCGATATCGCTAAGCAGAAACAGGCGATTCTTGATGGTACATCTGTTACCCGTAGACTCCGTGGTTCTTGGGTTCTACGCGATGCTAAAACAGACAAAGAAGTCAGTCATACCAAGCGTATGACTCTTATGAATGTTCCATACATTACAGATAGGGGCACCTTTATCCGCAATGGTCATGAGTATGCCTTCTCCAATATCATGCGAATGGAACCCGGCGTATATACAAAGCAGCGCGATGATGAGGTATCTGCACAGTTTAATATTCAGCAAGGCACAGGAGCAGGCTTTAATATGATGCTTATGCCCAATACAGGTGTCTTCAAGATTAAAAGGGGCACAGCTACCGCTCCTGCTTATACAGTGTTCCATGATCTCGGTGTTTCCGATGATCAGATGAAAGAAGCCTGGGGACAGGAACTGTTTGACAAGAATAAAGCAGCCGGATCGGACGAGAAAGCTATTCAGGCTGCCAACAAGATATATAACATGTGAGGAATAACAATGGCATTTGATGTAATACATAAAGCTGCCATGGTGAAGGTCGCAGAGCTTGGTCGGAAGGGATTCTCTAATCTTCCAGGTACAGAGCGACTTCCTGAAGCGGCCCCAGGTACGTCTTATGTCCCAGAGACGCAACAGCGTCTTCAGAACTTTGGAAATTATCTGAAGACGAAGGCAATGGACTGGGGAGGAGACAGACTTCGTGGTGCTGCTCATTTTGTTCTCCCTGGCGAGGCCTATGATACAGCTAAGGATATCTGGTATAAGTCTTTCAATAATACAGAGTCTCCTGTAGATAAAGTGATGGGCTATGCTGATAAGAAGATCAGACCTATCGCGAAATCTACGCTTAAGACGGTGCTCCCAGAGAAGGCTTATAATTATGTAGCAGCGGCTGGACGTGGTGGAATTAAGCCTACTAAGCGTATCGATAATATCGTCGATGCTCTGAATGCTGATAAGTACGTGAATCCAGATACTGTAGAAGAGCTTCCTTTTGCACCTGGTACACTTTCGCATCAGCTTTATCTTGAAGATAAGGAAAAAGCTAAGAACAGCCGTTGGAAAGTTAAGCCAGATACTAGAGAGGCCAAGACGATCGCACTCCCTGAGGGCACTAGACTTTATCAGATGGCACTTCAAGAGGCAGGCAGTCCGAAATACGGATATCTTCGTTACAATGGTTATTCAGAAGAGCAGATTGCCCAGATGATTCTCGAGAAATACTATAAGCCCGCTCTTGTAGAAGTTACTGGTACGAACGATATTAACGAATACACCAACGTGTCGGATGACCAGTGGAATCGTTGGAAAGAGCTGCTCGCCAATAAGGCGCTCGCAGCACAGAATGCTGATCCAAGATCTCGTAGTGCTGGACGTAGCGAAGCAGAACAAGACTCAGCAAGAGAGGGTTATTTGCAAGGGATCAATACAGCCTGGAATGACGCATTACAAGATCCGGCCGTTATCGATCCTATTAACTACCAGCAATTCAAAAAGCGCCGTAAGACGCAATAATACGACCTATAAACTAACATTTATATAAGGATTACTGTTATGAACGAAGATAAGTTCCAAACTCTTCTTACTAAGACCGCTTCTATCGACACGGCTACTATGCTGCTCTACAAGTTTGCCGCTGCAAACGCCGCTGCTGCAGCTGCACGTCAACCGGCTGTGCGCAAAACTATCAGTGAAATTGTTAAGAACGTGTTGAACAAGGGTGTCAAAGCTGTAGCCAACGAAGCCGGTAAAATGAGCCAGGCTGCTAATTTCCTTAATCATGATCTGAAGCTGCGTGCTGATAAACTGTTTTGGAATAGCCGGTATCCATATCAGAAAAAGATGATCAACAAGGACATTCTTCATCAGATCGCTGCTCTTCTGAAGAATAAGCTTACTATTGGTGCTGGTGTTGGTGCGGCTGCTAATGCGGGCCTGGCTGGCGGGGCTGGTTATCTTGGTTATAAGGCCTATAAAAATAAAGCGGCAGAAAAGGCAACTCCGGTTGCTGCTGCTACCGAAGAAGTTGCTATTCCGGCAGCTGATAAACAGGTGTGACATGATATGAACTCCAGAGACGCAACAAAAGCTGGGGTTCAAGTTCTTGCTAACTCGATTGCTCAAGATGCTGACAATATGAGTACAGGTTTCAACCAATTCAAAAGAATCCCTGAGGCCTATGATCTGGCTCCTGCCTATGGAAGGCTTCAGGGAGCTATGTATGGTATTCCTGCTGGGTTGCTTGCTGGAGGTGCTGTATATGGTCTTTCCAGTTTGCTGCCTTGGATTCGCCGTAAGAAAAGACTTAAACAGATTCTTAGTCTTGCAGCGGCGACCGCAGGTGGTGTTGCCGTTAGTAAACCTGTTTACGAGAAATCACGTGATGCTTATTTCGAGTGGCAGACCGGTGTGTCTTCTCCTTGGAAGAACTATGCCATTGGCAAAGACAAAACCGTGACTGTTAATCCGAGCGCTATTATAGAATCTTATCGCGATGCTTTCGCGAAGGCTAAAGATGACCCACTCGGATATTTCAGACAGCAGATGGCAAACGATATACATGCAAGCAAGTCCAAGAACTCCAGAGACCTTAGCGCAATTGCGGATGCCTATTCCGAGGCTTGGCAACGCTTCAGGAAAGATCCTATGGGCTATATGAAGAACAACTTCGATAATCCCCAGAAATAAGCAATATGGCTGAAGAACTCGAGCAAACTAAAGATCCTTTTGATTCTCCTGGCTGGAGGTGGATTCAAGACTTTGCTGGTGATTTCGCATCGGGCACTGCCCTGCGTTATACAGGCAAAGGGCTTCAGCGTCTTCCAAAAGTAAAGGGACTCGGTTCGTTTTTTGAGTCCCTAGGAAAAACGACACAGCTGGTTTCCGCGCCTAATGCCACTATTAATGCATATAACCGTGCAGCTGGTTGGGATAATGAGACACCAACAACAGCTACAGGGCATGCAAAGAAGTGGCTCAGATCTGCCGGAACAGAAGCTGCTCTTGGCACTGCAATGATGGCTGCTGGTATGGGGCTTAGTGCTATTCCTCATCCAGCAACAGCGGCAGGAGGTCGTATTCTTGCAGCACTTGGTAAGGCAGGCCCGTGGCTTACATCAGCAGGTACATCTGTTCGTAATTTCTCGCTTACTAACGCAACGTTTGGTACAGCTGCAGATTTGCTCGGTAATCACCTACAGAAGCAAATGGAGCGTAAGGAAGAGCAGCAACGGCGAATACAAGAAATGCAGAAACGCTATGCTAGAGATGCCGAGCGTACTAGTATAATGGCAGCAGGTATGGCAGGTCTTGCTGGGCTTGGTGGGGCACATATGCTTATTAGTGCAATCCCTGCACTTAAACGCAAAAAGTATCTTAAGTATCTTGCTTATATGCTGGCAGCCGGAGGGGCCGGATATGCCGGCTGGAGATATGCCAACAATCAACAGAACAAATATAAGGTTGTCTGATCATGGATATGAATACAGTTTATAGTGAAATGGAAAAGCGAGCCGGTATTCTTGGCTCTGCTTGGAATTTTTGGAAAGAGAATAATCCCTATGCGCAAATGCGTAGGGCTGTTGGCAACGGACTTGAAGGTCTTTATGTCACAGGTCACAATATGAAGCAAGTCCCAAGAGTGCTGTTTGGCAAGAAGCCTAATATCATTTTTACAGAGCAAGATAGGAAGATCTGGAATGCGTTGAAGAGTCTGTTCCAACGTGCCACTCGTGGTTTTAAGACCTCAGAATCTGTAGCAGAGCCCCCAACCGACGCGGAAGTTCCAGAGGTTAAGACTGCTTCTGAAAAGTCGGATGCTGTTATGCTTCTGCTTGGATCCATGATGAAATATGCTGCACTTGGAACTGGGTCTGACATGCTGGCAGCCGCTATGAATCCAGCTACAAAAGTACCTCCTGTTGCGGGCGACCAAGCACAGGTTAAAACTACGGCAGCACAACCGCAAGCTACACAAAATGCGCAGCAACCTGCGGCCAACGCGCTTCCACAGGATGCCCAAGGACAGCAACCTAATCAGGTTGCGCAGCAAAATGAGGCGCTCATCAGCTCTTTCAATAAGATGATGAATACTATCAACTCCAGCAATAAGACAGTCGCTGCTGCTCCTGCACAACCACAGAATACAGCTGTTCAGGCAGCGCCAGCAAAGCAGTCACAACAGACCGGTGCTTCTCCGCTGTCTTCTCTGAAGTCTCCGAATTATCTGGATGCTATTAAGCTCAATAATCAGCGCTGAGGTTGTACATGAATTATATCGAAGTGCAGCAGATGCGTAAACAAGCCAGCGGTGCCTCTGCAGCTTGGGATAAGGTCCCGATTAAGAATACAAGAACCTTTACTGGCGATATGAAAAATCTCGGTAATGATCTTGTAAACGACACAAAATATATTGTGAACAATCCGCAGCAGGCTGCTAAGGATGTCGTCAATGACCCGATGCTCAGAGCTGTCGCCAATCCTGTAACTTGGTGGGAGGCGCTTTCACCATTTAGTCCTCGAGCTACTAAAGAACGTGAGGATCTTACACAGAAAATCAAGCAAACTGTTCAGCCTTATGCAGATCGTTGGAATGCTTCACAACAATCGGGCACTTTTAGATGGATTCCGCGTCCAGATAAACGAACGATAAGCAATACGATTAGTCCTGCTAGGGGTGCTTATGAAACCGTTCGTGATACCGTAAAGAACAATAACCGCTATCTGATTGAAAAGCTGTTTGATACATTCTCCGGTTCTGGCGGAGCTTCTAGTCCGAAGGAGTACCAGGATTATCTGAATTGGCAGAAACTTCGTAATAGTATCCCTGCTTCTCACTATGACAACAGACTTTCAGAGTCCAAATAACCTCTACTCTCAGTATACATTTCAGCCCCTCCACAGTGAGGGGCTTTTTTGTTGTACAGTAATCCTATAGCTAACCTATAGGAGTTTTATTATGGATTGGAAAGACTGGATTTGCTGCATCGCTTTAATATTATTCACAATTGTTTGTGCGGTATTAGGCGGTTACTATCGATACATCGAACTTGATAATCAGCTTAAATTACATGATGCGTTGGAATCCGGACAGGTACAAATCGTCAAGTGAGCCGGTTAACATGACAATGGAACAAGCATCTTTATATCAGATAGAGGAAGCCCGGCGTTTTAATGATAAATTACACGAACTGAATCAGGCTATGCGAGATGAACAGCAGGCACAGCTCGTGCTGCAACAGCTCGGATTAGAAGCTTATGAAAATCTAAAGGAATGGCAGACCCTTAAACGCAGCATGCCATTTGCAACAGCACAGTATATGAGGGAGCGCTTCCGAGCAGAGAATAACAGTTTTCATGACCTCAGTGCATGGCGTTGAGTTCGTTATCTGCATAACGCCCACCCTTCTATAAGATTTCAGGAGATTACTACATGAATGAACCTAATGTGAATCCTATTCAGCAACAGGCTGCTACAGTTAGCCCGGTGCATATTCATAATGAGAAGCCAAAAAAGACTGCCCAGGATTGGGTACGTGACATGCGTATGTCTGCTGCGGTCAATAAGGCTACTACAGGAGTAGAAACAGACCAAGTTACTCCTGATCTGCTGCTTGCAACTTCTAAGCGTCTTCTCGGTATTTCTAAACGTGAGCAGGAACCAGATCCTAAGGATTCATTGGCATTCCAGCGCTTCTATGGCCCTGAGATGTTGTTCTCCGAGCATATTCTGCGTGATAACGGAAAGCTTGGACGTAATATCCTGTGGAAGGCAACCAATCGCGGTAATCTTGATTTCATGCCTGTCGGCGCACTCGAGAAGCACATCTCATCGGTCTTCTATGATAGCAAGCTTGCTCAGATGATGGATGGTTCTTCGCCCCTAGAGACAATCGACTCTGCCTATAAGACTACACGACTTGGTGAGGGCGGTATTGGCTCACTAGAGTCTGCGCCTGATGAAATGCGCACTGTGCAACCTTCTTATTTTGGTTATATAGATCCAATAAGGAGTCCAGAATCAATACGCGTTGGTTTGGATGTTTATATGTCTAAGAATGTTATGAAAGGTACAGATGGAAAACTGTATCAAAAGTTCATAGATGCAAAGACAGGTAAAGAGGTCCTGCTCGACTCGGAAACGGCTGCTAACTCTGTAGTTGCAGCTCCTGAAATGATGGAAGCCAAGACCAAGTCTGTATATGCGCTTGGTGGACCAACTGGTATACATGTCGTTCCTCGTTCTTCTGTGCAGTATTATCTGCCACGTGCTGATGAAGCTTATTCTGCCGCATCCAATCTGATTCCTATGCTTTCCGGTGTGAAGAACATGCGTGTACAGATGGGCTGCCTGCATCCGGATACCAATGTAATTGTAATTGATAAGCATGGTCTCATTACATCTAAGCAGGCGAAGGTTCTTAGTAAAGGTAGTCTTCCTGGTAGTACAAAAGAAGGCACATCGCAAGTCTTTCCTATCAGGACGACTGTAGCTAAGTTCCCTCCGCAGAAGAATTGGTTCCGCAAAGTAATCCTCCGCTCTGGCCGCTCTCTCATAACATCCGCTGATCATAGATGGTCAGTCCTTCGTAATGGCGAATACAAGCTTGTAGCAGCAAAGGATCTTCGTAAGGGTGATATTGCTCTGCGTACTACCTTTAAGGATGTCCCATCTCGCCGCACTTTCATCAACCATATGCTTGTCAATAAACAGCTGGCTAAAGCGCTAGGTATTATCGCTCGTTCCTTGGATGAGCCAGATAATAAGAAGATGCGTGTTACCATGCAGGAAGCCGATTATGATGACTTCCTTGCAGCGATGAAGCGTATCGGCTATACAGAAGGCTTCAATACCTATTACGTTGAGCACAATTTCTATGTCGGCATTCGTGATGAGGGTCTTCGTAATCTTTTGAGAGATTTGTTCGACTCAGATGATCGCTATCGCCATATTCCAGCAGAGATCATGTCTGCAGGGGCAGCTATTGTCGCTGCCTTTATTGATGGTTATACATCAGATCTTACTAAGATGGGACAGGATTCCAATGATGATATCTGGGTTCTTGATATTCCTAATCTTCGTATGAGAGATGAACTTGCTTTTTTGTTCGCAAGACTTGAAACAGATACATTGTATCGTGATAGAGTTGCGGGTAAGGCTATGGACCTTGCGCTTAAGCTGGTTCCTATGGAGATCGGCTATGGCGATATGATTACAGATGAGATCAAGCTGGTGCAGAAGGGTATTCATGCGCCGCTGATGATTGATATCGACGTCAATGATAATCTGTATGCAACCGCTAATGGTGTTGTTACACATAACAGTAAATATCCGTTGCAGGCTATCAGTATCTCTTCTCGGGAGGCTCCACTCGTGCGCGGTCTGGATGAAGCCACCGGTAAGGATATGCCTACACTGGTGGGTAAATATCTTGGTGCTAGATTCGCTAATAAGGACGGCGTTGTTACAGCGGTTCGTAAAGATCGTATTGATGTTCTCTATAATGACGGTACTAAAGGGAAGATCGATATGTATGTCAACTTCCCGATGAATGCTAAGGGCTATATCAACAACACTCCTGTTGTTAAGGCTGGACAGACGTTTAAGAAGGGTGATGTGCTGGCTTCTTCTAATTATACGGATGACAAAGGAGTGGCTGCTATAGGAACGAATCTGCGCACTGGCTGGCTTAGCTGGAAGGGGGGTACTTATGAGGATGCCATTGTTATAAGTGAGTCTGCTGCCAAAAAGTTAACTAGTACCACTATGTACAAGACAGCAGTGGATCTTGATAAGACCGTAACGCTCGGTAAGAAAAATTATCTTACTTGGAAACCTACCGAGTTTACAAAAGAGCAGATGGCTAACCTCGATGATAATGGTATTGTTAAGCCAGGTACACTGCTGCATAAAGAAGACCCAATGGTGCTGGCTGTAAGAACGACAGAACCGTCTCCTGGTACTATGGGTAAACGTATTCTTACAGATCTCAGCGAGCGCTGGGAGCATGATAACCCCGGTGTTGTGACAGATGTTGTAAAGACACGTAATGGTGTTAAGGTTTACGCGACTGTTACGGCACCTGCAGAAATTGGGGATAAGCTCAGCGGTTGCTTTGATGACAAGACTGAGGTTTTTACTGAAAAACGAGGCTTTGTGCTGTTCAAAGACCTCACGCCCGAAGATAAAGTTGCTGTGCTCCATGAGGATGGCTCTGCTACGTTTGATCTGCCGCTCGCATATCAGACTGCCAGATATACAGGCTGTATGATAGAACATAAAACGCGCAGAACAAGCATGATGGTAACGCCAAATCATAATATTGCATTTGTGCCAAGACGCGACTATGAGAAGGGTAATATAGTGCCAGTCAAGAGAGAGGCGCATGAGGTTTATGGAAAACGCATTTTTATGCGGGTCAGCGCAAACTTTGATTCTGTCTTAGCAAATCCTATCCATAGCACTATAAGTTTATCTGGTGGGAACACCTCTGGTGATAGTCGTTTTAAGTCCATTTTCCTTAGAAAAGATTTTGCTGCATTCCTTGGTCTCTATTTGGCTGAGGGACATTGTGCACATAAGAATGGACAGCATTGGATACGTATCTCACAATACGATAACGTAGATGGTGGTGAAGAGCGTTGCGCCCAGATTCGTAGATTGCTTGAATCTATGGGTGTTAGGTGGTATTATTATGATCACCAGTATTTTACAATTAATAACCATATTCTTCACGCTTATGTTGAGCCGCTTGGTAATAGCTATGGAAAATATATACCGGAAGAGGTATTTACAACGTGGTCTAAAGAGGATATGAACACACTTTTGGACTGGTTCTATCTTGGTGATGGTGAGAAGACCATTAAAGAAGGTGGTTCAAAGCGTTGCGCCACAGTTTCACTGCAGTTAGCAAATGACCTGCAGCGGCTCTATATCTTAACAGGTCATTATAGTGCACTTCATAGTACATTCGCAAAGAACACGAAGACAGGAGTCATTTACAAGATTTCCAGTTCGTATAGAGAATTTGTGGAATTTGGCACGCAGGATGGTTGGAGGATAGCTGATAATTATATAGGTATGGTGTATTGTGTTACATCAACGACCGGCATAATTCTTACGCGTAGAGATGGCTGCATCGCATGGAATGGCCAGTCGTATGGTAACAAAGGGACCATCTCACAAATCATTCCAGATGATGAAATGCCTCGTGGTGCCAAAGGTGAACCTCTTGAGCTGCTCTTTAGCCCCCTGGGCTTGATCACCCGTACCAATCCAGCCCAGCTTTATGAGGCTCAGCTTGGTAAGATTGCTAAGAAAACAGGCAAGCCGATCGTGGTGCCTTCTTTCTTCAAGGGCTCTATGCAGGAATATGTAGCAGATCAGTTAAAACAGAATCATATCAAGCCCGATGAAGACCTCGTTAACCCCGAGACAGGCCTTCCGATTAAAGATGTGCTTACTGGCTATTCCTATATATACAAGTTGAAGCATTTGTCCGAGTCTAAGATGTCTGCACGTGGTACGTCTACCTATGATGCAGAACAGGTCCCTGCTGGCAAAGGCATGGATGGTTGTTTTCCATATCATCAGAAGCTACTTACTCGCGACGGGAAACAGACTATCGGTTCTATTGCCTCAAACTTTGGTATCGCCAGAGTGACTACCCTTAATGATGATAAAGAACGACGCTACTTCAGAGTTACTGACAGATTCCAGCGAGTTGTTCCTCGTGATCAGCTTGTTGAAATTATTCCTGCCTGGTCCTATGATAGCCTAGGTCGCGTTACTAAGCCCATAAGCATGATGCCTACTATGAACCATGCAATCTATATGTATGATATGACTCAGCAGCATGCAGGGATTCTCAAGCCGGGCTGTAAGCTGGCCGGTGTCGGTATGCGACCCTCTGATGAGCAGATGCAGGTGCTCTGGCAGCTCATACATAGTGTTGGTGTTGTGCAGAATGATGAGCTTCATGTGCTCTATGATGTGGAAGCCTATTCGCTTGCCAAGTTTAAGCACAGTATTCTGAAGCCGCTTGGTTGTAAGCTGGATAAAAAGAACCAGACGCTTATTATGCCTCGTTATAGGCTTTGGGAAGCAGCTGTAACAGATAATGACTGTGGCGAGCTTGCCAAGTCTATTGACATTCTGGAACGCGCAGCTGATGGTAATCATCATGTCAGCTCGAAGCTTTTCAATATGATTGCTGATTGGATTCCTGCAAAGTATATTCCAGCTTATGCAGGTAGTGTTAAAGTCTTTGCAGAAAAAGCTCAGAGAGTTGTTCCTTGCATCGAAATTCGTACAGCTCCCCATATGGGGCTTATGCCGATTATAGTTACCGGTGTCAAACGCCAGAAAGGAACAGACCCCGTTAAGGTGTTTGATATCACTGTTGAGGAGTCACACCGCTATACACTTGATGGTGGGTTCCTTGTCAGTAACAGCAAGCGCTTCGGCACACTTGAGCAGTCGGCGATGGCCGGACACGGAGCTTTCGATATTATTAAGGATTCTAAATATATTAGAGGACAGAGTAATAGCGACTTCTGGCGCTCTCTTAGAACTGGTGATATTCCAACTGTTCCTGGTGAGCCTCTAGTGCATAAGAAGTTCTTTGCACATCTTACTGGTGCTGGTGTTAATGTCAGAAAGACTCCACAGGGTGTTAGTATCTTTGCGCTTACTAATAAAGATGTTGATGAGTTAGCTGGTCCACGGGAACTGAAGAGTCGGGATACCTACGAGGCTCGTACATTCCGTCCGATGGATGGTGGACTGTTTGGACAGGATGTCTTTGGCATTAACGGAGACAAGTGGGGTTATATACAGCTGGATGAACCTGTTCCTAATCCTGTTATGGAGGAACCGCTCGCACGTTTACTTGATATCCCCGAAAAGCAGTTCGCTGATGTTGTATCTGGTAAAGCAGAAGTTAATGGTATTCGTGGGCCCGTTGCTATGAAGCAAGCGTTGGAGAAGATGGATCTTACAGCTGCGGCGGCAAGAGCGCTCGATGAATATAAGCGCAGTTCTGCATCCAATAAGGACAAAGCCCTTAAAAAGTATGTAGCTATCGAGCGTATGCGCCGGCAAGGCGTGAATCCTGCGGAGTACATGCTTGATAGGATTCCTGTGTTACCACCCATTTATAGGCCCATCAGTACGCATAACGGGCTTACCATGGTTGCTGACAGCAATTATCTGTATGCACAGTTGCTGGACGCCAGAGATGATGAACGCGAGTCTAAGAACCTGCCGAAGGAGCTGCAACAAACTGCACGAGAAAATCTTTATAATAAATGGAAAGAGCTGACCGGACTTTATGCACCGCAGGATGTAAAGCTTCAAAGCAAGCATGTGCAGGGGTTGCTGAAGTGGGCCCTGGGAGATTCACCAAAATTTTCAGCGCTACAACGCAAGGTTTTAAGCGCAACGGTCGATACAGTTGGGCGCGGAGCGATTACACCTGATAGCAGACTTCGGTTGAATGAGCTCGGTATTCCTGCAGAAATGGCTTTTAATATCTTTGCGCCTATGGTTGAGCGTAGCTTGGTCAAGCGGGGCTACACACCGGTGCAGGCTATGAAGATGGTAAAAGAACATAATGATCAGGCGCGTGATGTCTTGAATGAGGTTATGAAAAACCATCCAGTGCTGATGAATCGGGCACCTACGCTGCATAAGCTGAGTATCATGGCATTCAATCCTAGACTCGTGGATGGGCATGCGATTCACGTGAATCCTTCTATAGTAGTGCCGTTCGGTGCGGATTTCGACGGTAATTGCTGTGATTTTGATAGTAAGATTTTCTTGAAAATATCAAAGTCTTTACACAATAATGATAGTGTGGTGTACGTTAATAGTGTATCCAAAACCTCTAACACAAAGGAGACACTATTAATGAAGATTCCGTGTGACACCAAAATCGTAGCCCATGACCCTGAAGACAATGACTATGTCTGCATGAAGATTGGGGAGTTCCCACGCATCGGCACACCTGTGAAAGATCGTAATGGCGCAGACTGCTACCAAGTACCAGAAGGCATCGAGGTTCTGTCCTGTGATCCAAAGACCGGCGAGGCTTGCTGGCAGCCTGTGAAAATGCTGACTGTCGAAGACTCCTGCGAGAGCGTAAAAGTACACCTCGGCGCCAGGGAGCTGATCGTGTCCACAAATGAGTCGCTCGCTGCGTTCGATCACGAGACGGGAGAGCTTTCCAAAGTTGCCCCAGATAAGGCAGGTAATCGTATGATTCCTGTATTCAAGCAGTCCCCTGCGCCTTTCGGCACTTACGGCACCAGAGACCTTGGCTGGATGCTTGGTGCATTTATCTCTGATGGCTGGATCAGCGGTAAGACGGTTGGGTATGCAAAGCTGGAAAAGGCAAAACGGGATGAGTTCGTTCGTATAGTTCGCTCGCTCCATGACAATTTCGCTGTTTATACGTATGAAGAAAACGTAAATGGGCACAGCGATTCCTACAAACTCGGAGCATCTGCCAAGATACATCTGAATAGCCAATCTCTGGTTGAGTGGTTCCAGCAGTTTAACTGCATCCATGAAGATATTAAGGATAAGGCAGATGGAAAGCGTGCTGCTCTGTATAAACGTGTTCCCAAGTATCTTATAGACTATGGTAGTGAAGAGTTCCTTTGGGGCCTGTTCTGTGGTCTGCTGGATGGTGATGGCAGCCTTATAAAGAACATGACCACAGGAAAACCACGCTTCGCTTGCCGCTTCAGCACCTCCAGTCCCTACCTTAGGGACGACTTGGCGCAGCTGTGCTATAGACTTGGTCTCCGCTACTCTATCACAACTACTCCTCCACGTGGATTCTCGAACGAGGCATACTCGTTTGTGCCATCTACGACAGATCTTTATTACAAATTGGATAAGCTGCAGCTTGTTGGAGCGCATGAAAACGCGCTGCTGCAAGAGTGGAGAGCCTCTGAGCCCAGTGAAGATAGATTTGATATCGTTCCTCTGAGCAACGAAGAGGTGGAGATTATGCGTGGCTTTGTAACAAATAAGACAGATGCCGGATGCTACTCTGCCATTATGAAAACGCGGGGTACCGGATGCCGTATTTGTCGCTTTGTTCTTATGCGGTATGCGGACATCCTGAAAGATATTGCACCTACACTGTATGCTCGTATCATGAACACCAACACCATTTGGCAGACAGTTGATAGTGTGGAGCCTGTGGGTAAGCGCCAGGTGTTCGACTTCGAGGTGGAGGGCACTAAAGTGTTCGCCATTAATAGCGGCGTTGTGATCTGGGATACTGTCAACATTCATGCACCTGTTTCTGATGCTGCACGTAGACAAGCATATGAAAGAATGATGCCAGAACGCAATCTTATTTCGATGCGTTCCCGTTCTATTCTTTATAAGCCTGAAAAAGAGTATCAGCAGGGCCTTTATATCGGAACCCGCATCAAGAAGGGTAGTGATATACGCACGCATTACTTTAATACGTTAGAAGAGGCTAAGCAGGCGTATCGACAAGGCCTTATAGATATCGACGATCCTATTGAAATCAGACAAAAATAACATACAGGAGCATTTCTTATGCACAATATCGCTAATGTCATCAATGCATTTAACAAGCGGGCAACCGCTGTTCTGACACCGGAAGCCATGCAGGCTGCCATTCAGCCGCCTATGGATCCGGCTGCTGCAGGAGGTGCTCCGATGGATCCTTCTATGGGTGGAATGCCAGGAGGCGCTCCTATGGGCGGTGCCCCTGCTGATCCTGCCGCTATGGGCGGTGCCCCAACAGCACCGCAGGGTTCCGGCGGCGGTGCTATCCCTCCAGAGATCCTGAATGACCAGCTCTTCATGCAGTTTATGCAGGCTATGGGTGTTACCTTTGATCCACAGTCTGGTAATTTTATCGATCCAAATGGTCAACCGCTCTCGGTCGACGAGGTGACGCAGATCTACGACATGTTTCAACAGCAAGTTGCCGCGCAGCAGGGCGGAGCCGCTGAAGGTGCTGCGACAGCTGATCCTGCTATGGGCGAAGCGCCAATGGATTCTGCTGTTATGGGAGCACCCATGGGCGATCCCGCTGCTATGGCTGGTATGCCGCCTGAAGCTGCAGCAGAAGTTCCTCCTGCTGGCCCAGAAGCTATGGTACCAGCCGGACCCGATATGGGAGGAGATCCTGCTATGGGGGCTGCCGATCCTGCAATGGATCCTGCTGCTGTTGGCGGTGGTGATGCTACTGGCGCTGAAGACCCAGTAATGGAAATCGCATCAGCTGTTATGACTGGCGTGGAAGCGACACTTGAAGACTTTACTCAGGCACTGACTGAGAAGATTTCTTCTCTTATGGAAAAGATCGAAGATCTCTCCAAGGCTGTTGAAGCAATTGAGAAGACGAAAGATGGTCGCTCTGATGAGGATAAGAAAGAACAGTTGAGTGTCGAAGACGAATTGGCTGCAGATCTGGCGCTTGATGAGAATATTCAGCCTGTTGCAGAACCAGTGCCTCCTATGCTTTCTCCTAAGACTGCTAGTATGCAGGCTCCTCAGCCGATCAATCTTTATAATTTCATTTGCAAAAAGGCGTAATCAATGCCTACTACTTTAGGTCGCGAAATATTGAGGTCCAGATTGCCGGACCAGTATAAAAGCCTTGCAGATCGTACTTGGGATAAGAAAACATCTGATCAGATAACGACACAGATGGCCCAGGACGATCCCGATGCTTACATTGACATCCTGCAGGATTTGAATAACTTTGGGCAGACTGTTGTGTCTACTTATGGTAGAGACGCTGCTTTGCCGTTCCGTGACTTAAAGGTCAGCGCTAACATCCGTAATATCAATGCCAAGATTCGACAGCTCATCGACAAAATACTGGATGATGATCGACTGACAGACTCCCAGAAAGAGCAGAAGATAACAGAACTCGGCTATAAGTACACACAGAAGGTAGAAGATATCGTCTTCGATGATATGGATAAGCGCAACACAGCGCTTGCCAGTCAGATAAATTCTGGTGCTCGCGGCAAAAAAGTGCAACTTCGTCAGATGCTGTTTGGCGACATGCTGATGAAAGATGCGCTGAATCGTGATATGCCTTATCTGATGATGGATGCATACGCTGATGGCGCTACGCCTACGGGCTACTGGGTAAGTGCGAGCTCTGGGCGTAAAGGTTACTATGATGTCCAGATGGCAACCGGTCAATCCGGCTATCTGGGCAAGCGTGTAACAGCTGCTACTCATGACACTATTATTAGCGAGGATGACTGCGGAACTACTGATACAGGCGTACCATTCCCTGCCAACAGCACCAGCAATATTGGTGCTGTGTTGCTGAAACCATTCCATGATCATCCGGCTGGAAGTATCGTTGACAGCAAGATGGTGGCAGAAGCCGACGATGATGAAGAAATGATTCTTCGCAGCCCTATGACATGCAAAAGCAAGATCGGTGTATGTGCCAAATGCAACGGACTTGGTGAGAATGGGCGTTTTCCGGGTGTAGGAGAATACGTGTCATTAAATGCAGCGCGCTCTTTTGTAGAGCCTGTTACCCAGGGAGCCGTCGGATGCCTTGCCGGTGATACACGCATTAGAATGTTTGATGGTACAGACAAAAAGATTATAGATATTAAACCTGGGGATAAAGTTCTCGGCGTCGATTGGTATGGCAAAGTAACGGCAGCCAAAGTCACACGTTTCTTTAGCCATGGATTGAAACCGATGTATAAATGGACTTTTGCTGGCGGTCGTACTGTTACTTGTACAGAGGACCACAAGTTCATGGTCACAGAAGCTACTCTTGCTGTTTATCGTTCAGATGGCAAATCGGTTTATATGTATAAGGCTCTTCCTATTAAGGATATTCCTACTCATTATGGTGAAGTAGCTGTATTTGAAGATGATCTTACAGATATACAGCAAATCTGGCGGAATATTGAGAAAGAAGATGTCGGTGAACAGCTCGCATACGATATAGAGATCGATCATCCTACGCACATGTTCTTGCTTTCTTGTGGCTTAGTTGTGAGCAACTCGAAGCATGCTGGTGGTATTGGCGGCAAGAAAGTAATCAATCCAGAGGGTGAGGATCAGCCTACCGGCTTTCGTTCTCTTGAAAGGATGTTTACCACTCCGTCCAACTTCCCCGGAGGCGCTGTACTGGCGCCTGTTGATGGAACTGTCAGCAAGATCCAGCCAGCTGCACAGGGCGGCACTTATGTAACTGTTGGTAATAAGACGTTGTATTGTTCCCCTTATCGCACAATTAAAGTAAAGGAGGGTGATAAGGTTTATGCAGGTGATGTTCTTACCAATGGTGTGCCTAATCCGATGGAGCTGGTGGCATTAAAGGGTCTTGGTGCTGGTCGTGTTTATTTTACAAAACAACTTGGAAAAATTTTGAAGGAAAGCGGCTGGGGGACGGAGCGTCGTAATCTTGAGTCTTTCTCTAGGGCCTTCCTTAATAAGGTTGAGATAACCAATCCTGACGGATATCACAATTATCTGCCTGGTGATACTGTCAACTATAGTGAGTTGATGGGTGATTACGAACCGCGTGACAACTCGGAAGAGCTATCGCCGGATAAAGCTGTCGACCAGTATCTTGAGCGTCCTGCTCTTTACTATACAGTAGGCACTCGCATTACACCTGAAGTTGCCGCTGACCTTAAGAAATATCAGTTCAACAGCATATTGGTGAATAAAGAGGCGCCTCCGTTTGCATCCAAGTTTATGAGACCTGCTGAAGGATTGCAAAAGGATAAGAACTGGCTTCCTCGTCTGTCTGGTGAACGGCTTAAAGAAGGGCTGTTCGATGCAGCAAGACAGGGTATTACAGATCCATATGACTCTCCATCCTACGTGGATAAGATTATCATCAACCCATTAAAACCGAATTAATTTTATGTTAAACGATACTAATATAAGACAACAGAGCACTAAAGGAGCTACTATGCATCGTCTTATCATCCAACAGAACATGACAAAGAACGCGGCAGAAGAAGACGGTCCTTCTTTCGAGCAGCAGTTCGGTATCCTGGCAAACGCTGTGATAGCGGACAAGTTCCCGCAGCTGGACGCTATGAAGCTGGCGTTCCAGTTGATTGACAAGACCGAGGACAACTCTAAAGCATGTGGCGCTGCTGTCTACATTGTTGGTAAGACCGTTATCTTTGTGCCTGCCTTCTGCCGTAACGGTCAGATCAATACAGGCGACATGATGCTGATTGGCGAATCGCAGACCTTCCTGCCTATGAGTGATCCTTGGCTCAGTTGGCTGAAGAACAAAGATCTTGTTCCAGAAGGCGAGCTTATTCCCGCGAACGAGATGGATCCTATTGGCAGCACAAAGGGAACTACAATTCGTGAGATCGCAGATCCTATTATCAAAACTGCCAGTGTGTTCCTGAAAGGCCTGTGCAAGCTTGATCCGGAACTTACGAAGACAGCAGCTGCTATGAATGTCCTCGATACTAGTCTTCATATGGGTAAGCAGGCTACAGAAGTCATGCTTGACACTGTTATGAAGCCGGACATTCTGAATGCCACCCTTTCTTTTTACAATCCAGAAGACCTTCAAAAGTTTGCATCAGCCGCTAATGATATGGTTCCTGCTCCGAATGTGCAGGTTATCATGCCCTTTGACAAGGAAGCTAAGGAGCTTAAACCGAATGAACTGAATGCTCTTTATAAAGATGGCTTCTTCATCAAATGCGCTAAGGAAGCAGATGCCCCCAAGGTGATGAGAAAGCAGAAAGTCAACAACCTCTTTGGAATGATCAAAGAGCCCGGCAAGACCGGTCTGCTGCAGCCTGATGGCACTATTAAAGATGTATATATCATTAAAGGCAGCTATAGCGGATCTGATGCCGTGTGTTGGGATCACAATAGTAAAGGCGGTACTAGCTATACAAGTGACCATGACGGTTTTATGCCTCCTCGTACTTTCTCCAGAGAGCAGCCGGAATTCATGATTGTTGCCGATGGTAAGCCCTGCTCTGCTAAGGCCGGTGCTATGGAACTGCTCGCCGATCGTAAGGATTTTAATGAAAATATTTTGTCTGAAATCGGCAGTCCTCTTAAGGGTTATGAAGGCAGCGAAGAAAAAGGCGTCTTTCTTGTGTTCCCCGACGGATCATTCACTCGTATGTATAATTTGAAGAAAGGAAAGGATAACACTTGGACACATTGGGACACCACAGTCCAGCTTGCTGAGGATGATAGCACCCTCCAGAAGCCTCTGCCTGTTAGTACGGGCCTGCTGATTGTTCCTAACAAGACCCGCGTTATTAAGGAAGACAGCGATAGTCGTGCAACAACCGCTGTGCCTGTCGTTACGATGGCAACGCTTGAAGCTTTCCTTGAGAATTTCACAACAAAGCATTATAACAAGGCTCGTATTTATAACAATGGCTCCGATTACACTGTCAGTGGCAGCAATACGCAGGACGGTGATAAGCCTCTCAGCTTTAAGGAAGCTTGTCTTGCCCTCGTAAATGATTATGGTGTTGCACCTGCTGATGCGAAGATCATGCTTAAGGATGCCAGCAACGGTGCTACTTATGATAATCCTAAGAGCACGGCTTATCTGATCGAAAAGAAAGCCAGTATTGATGGCGGCTGGCAGGATGCCAATATTCCTATGGACCAGCATATCAATCAGCCTCCGCAGATCTCTCAGCGTGAGCTCCCAACCTTCCTCGAGGATCCTGCACAGCTCGAACAGGCTGTTACGCAGGCTGCTCAGGACGGTATCAAGGAAGTGTTCGATGTTACGATTCTCAAGCTTCTGGTTAAGCAGAATCGTTTCTTTGATGAGATTCAGGAAGACCTGCCTGTCTTTATGCAGGTGCTTGATAGTCTCTGCAGAAAGCTCTTCCAGTTCTATTGGCACACGGAGAAGATGGAAGAGAAGTACGGTATGGTAAAGCTTAGATCGCTTGAGGAGAGTCTTAAGGTGACGCTTGAGAGCCTGTCAGAACTTACGATTTTCTTCAAGCTCCGCACAGTTGATGGAACAGGAAGTACAGGCGATGCAATTGGTGGTCTGGTCGCAGATTCCATGATGTAAGCCTAATAGGACTATGGCAGAAGAACTCATACTTGCAGAAGAATTGATACCAGCTGAAAGACCTCCCGAGAATACAAGGGAGGTCTTTCTCAATCCTCCTGATTGGCGGTATCATGCAGCTTGTGCTTATCTAGATGACGAGAAAGCGGGGCTGGCTGCTACAATTCCAACAGACCCCATTGTGCTCTTAACTATCAGAGCACTTAGAGCATTCAGACGTATTCCTAATAGATTATATATGGATGCCCTTTGGAATGATACAGAGGAAACCATAAGGCTTGGTACCTCTATGAAGCATTCTGCCATAGTCGCAGAGATTGAAGCACATCTCATTAGCGGACATACAGCGCAGGATCTTAAAGAGCATAATAGCATGATTCCTCCTAAGGTTTACGAGCTTTATAAGTATATCTTCTTTGATCTTACTGGCATAACAGCGGTACATAGTTGGATTCACGATTTCCTGATTGAACCGGAAAGACATACTCGCAATCAAATTCTACTTCGGTCGAGAATCTTGGCTTACTTGAGTTCGGCTGAGGATGCTGCAGCTTCTGCTGTCTTTGGATTGCCTAATAAGTCTGTGCAGGAATTGCTTAAGAAAATAGGCTCTAATGAGCGAAATAAGCAACTGTTCGATTACATGGTGAAGCATACAAAGATCCCTCAGGACATCTATGTAACACTCATGGAAACAGCGCTTAAGAGTATGACGGATAGAGATTTTCAGGAGCATATGCGCGATAGGGACGAGGCCGGAAGCGGCTCACTTGAAGAGTTGTCCGAAGGCATCGAACAAGGCATTCGTGCTTATAGCCAACAAGAAATAGCAGACGCAAGTGCTGCTGGTATCGATTTTACAAACCAATATACAGCGTTTTTAACACATAAGGATGCATCTAATGGATGACAACAGAGTTAACCCTATGGAAGAGCGTGCACTGACCAACGCTATTGAGCGTGCGGCAACTGTGGCGTCTATCAATACGGATCTTGATCGAAACCAGCTGCTTGCTAATCAGCTGAAGAAAGCGAACATTGATCCGAAGTTCGCAAAGACGGCTTCACAGGCTTTTAATAAGCGTCTTACTGTGCTGACATTCCAGAAGACTGCAGATGAACATAAGGCAGACAGCTTTCCGCTTACTGATGCTGACGTTGTTTATGGTCTTGTGTCCGGTGCTACTGAGAGAGCAAGTCAGGACTTTATTGAGAAGGCAGCTGCTTTCCAGATCAACATAGAGGCTACCGAAGAGGCTCCTGCTATGGAGAAAGCTGCCAGCACGCAGTTTGATTCGTCGAAGCTCTATGAGTATCGTGTCAGCATGGATACCTTTGAAGAACATCTTGACAGCATGATGGATAAGTTTGCTGCAGCTGCCACAGAGCTTACCTGCAAAGCGCTTTGTCTTAAGAATAAGATTGCTGATGAAGCTGATGAAGTTGCAAATCTGTTCAAGCAGGCACACTATAATTATGATTTCACAACTGCTGTTAATCTGTATGGTGATAAGCTGAAAGCAGCGATTGGCGATAAGTTGGATAAGGAAGCGTCGTTTGTTCCTACATCCAAATTTGTTATCAAGCCGCATAAGGCTATCTTTGATAAGGTTGCCAAGTTGATCGCTGATAGAGAAGCACTCGAAGATATTGAGACATTCGCTGGTGATTTTGCTAAGGGTGTCAACGAATTCATCAAGAGCGCAGCAGATCTCAGTCAGGAATGGCAGTTTAAGAAGGTCGCCGCGCCCACATCGCTTGAGCAGGCACAGACTGATTATGACGAACTGAACCGTCGTTATACTGAAGCTCTGGCTAATGCGACTGCTAATGGCACAGGTCCTGCCAAAGCTATGGCGGCTGCAGATCTGCTTGCGGGTGGTATTGCAGGCGGTGCGCAAGCTGGTATTAAGAGCATCAATGATATTACTGGTGCTGCTCGTACTGCTCTCGGTAATGCTCGTGCTCTGTATAGTGCAGGAAACAATGTCAGCATCAGTCCTGGTGATTTGCTGGATGCTGCATTCCTTACAAAAGATCGTTATCGTGATCGTCTTCTTGCATGGTCTGATATGAGCGCGGATCCACAGCTGGCTCTTTATCCTGCTGAGCAGGTATTCCAAGCAACAAATAAGGCTATGGATATGGATACTTCTCTTGAGCGTCCTGACCAGCGCGAACTTCTGCGCACACAGGTTGCACAGCTGCTTGCCCAGAACAATAGAGTCTCTACGGCTGATATCGCTGCTCTTGCCAGTACACTTAAAGCGCTTTCTAGCGCTCGTGGTAACGCTGCTATCGAAGGCGACAAGGCTGTTAAAGAGCTCAGTGATAAGACCAAGCCCGCAGAACCCGAACTTAAGGATATTGTCGGTGTTTATGGTAAGGATACCGAGGGTCTTAAAGGACTGGCTGAATCTGCAGAGAAAGATTATGATCGCCAGATCTCCAAGCTGGACAAGGCTAATGAGACGAATGCCGCTGCCAAGCAGAAACAGATCGATGCTCTTGGTAAGAGTGTTGATCAGGCTCGTGGTCGTGTTTTCCAGGCTCTGCAGCAAGGTGAACAGCAAGCATATGCCAGAGACCAGAAGGAAAAGGATCGTAACGATAAGCAGAAAGATAGAGATAGTGCCGAAAAGATCCAGCAGTCTAAGAACATTCCTCTGCTTGCTTTGATCCAGGCTATGAAGGACGGCAAGATCCCGAAGAATGTTAATCTGAACTTTGGGGATACTACTAATAACTATGAGTCTCGTTCTAAGGATAAGAAAGACAAAGATAAGGACGAGAATCAGGCGGATGGGAGTGACATCTAATGATTAATAAACAAGTGCTTCCTGAGTCGTTCGATTTTGGGATGCCTTCTGTGGAGATAGTCAATGTCGGGTCCAAAGGACTCGATAAGACTGCCATGGTTAAAAGAGCATCTGCATTCGACGACATCCTGGACAAGATTGAGAAGAAAGCCAACCGGACATACCTTCATGTTATCACCACTGGAGCCTATGAGCGCTATGGGAGTAACGCAAATTGTGACGCTTGGAATGGCCATGAGATGGAGCATGTAGCGCCCTATCCGGAAGATGAGCAGCATAAGATTGCGCATTTTGATGGCGGGCTATCTAAGTACCACGACGACACCTACATGAAAGATGGTGCTGTATATCAAGAACATCAGACTAAGACTGCTGGTGTGGAGCCATCAGGCGAGATTATTGCAGCTCGTTATAATCAGGATATGGAACGAGGAGAACTCGTTATAGCTGTTGATACAATAAAATGGGCAGACAGATTACAAAAGAAAGCTTCTGGTCATGATATTTATCTTAGCATAGGTGCCAGCGTACCACATGATACCTGTGTACTGTGCCACCATCAGGCCAAAGTTGCCAGCGAGCATTGTGATCACTTTAAGAAGCAGCGTGGACAGCTGTTTGAATGTGGCAAGGTTGCTTGTGTCATGAACGACAAGCCTTCCTTCTACGACATATCCGGTGTGAATGTTCCTGCTGATAAGATTGCATTCGTTCTCCGCAAGATGGCATCGGTTCCTGGCACAATGGAAAAAGAAGCTTCTCTGGAGGCGGTTACCGCTATTGGTACGCGTCGTCCTATGCTTCTTACAAAAGCTGCATCCATTCTTGCCAAGCTTGCAGAAATGGAAAAGCAGGTGCAAGGACTTGTGGAAGGCGACAAAGTCGATCTTGATGCTTTCAAAGACGACGATGACGAAAAGAAAAATCTTATACTACGGGTAGAATCTTATCCAGCAGATGAAGTTATCGACTCTTGCAACAGAAAAGGTATTCTTCTTTCTCCAGGTATGCTTTTTAAGCTTCTTGGCTCGGATCTCGAAGATGGCAATATCCTCTCTAAGCTTGATGACTCCAGCTGTGGTGATATGAGCTGTATGATGCGTGAGCTCGAAGAAGATGAAGATCGTAACGATGAACTTCAGGATGGTTCTTTCGACCAGCATTTTCCAGCAGACCTGAATCTGGATGACATCCTTAATAAGTTCCTTCCGGAATTTGGTACAGATAATCCAGCCATTCAGGCTAAAATCATTCGTATTACTGTCTCTCCTAAAGAGCCTAAAGAAGAGCAGACCAAAGAAGCTTCTTTCAATCCCCAGGCCGAACAAGCACTTCGTAAGACCTATGCACGCTATTTGATTAGTTTTGCTGAGCGTAATTCTGATCAGGCTTGCATGAATGCGCTTATGAAAGTAGCAGCCCTGGGAAAATAACCAGATTTCTTCACTCGTTCACTTAGATAACACCACAAATTGTGGAACTTAACACAAAGGAATTGTTGACATGACAAATCAACTTAAGCTGAAAGCTAAGACGCTCCAGGACGTTCTCATGCAGAGCGGCCTTCTGAAGGATGCGTCTCAGGAAATTACTCATAAGACCCTGCTCGACCAGGATAATCTTGGTAAGGAACAGACGAAGGATCTTCACGAAGGTGTTGAAGGCACCCTTGCTGATACCGAAGCTGCGAAGAACACCACGACTGAAACTGTTCCGGATCTGCCTGGTGTCCAGGATCTCAATGCCTCTGGTGAAGAGGGTATTCGCGCTGAGGGCAAGTCTATTGATCTGCAGACCACTGACGGCTGTCCCTCCGGCACACCTGCGCAGGAAGCCAAGAAGATGGCTACTGACTATCGCGCTGCAATTGCGCAGCTCATCTCCAAGAAGCGCGAGCAGGTTAAGCAGGCTTCTGAAGCCCAGGAAAAGAAGGCGTCCGAAAACCCTACTGAAACTGAGCAGAAGGTTCTCACCGGCACTGAAGTCATGGCGAAGTTCGCCTCTCTGTCTCAGACCTCTACCGAAGCCGACATCAAAGATGCTGAAGAGTCTCTGATGAAGCTCGCTTCCACCAATCCGGCGTTCAATGTCATCCGTGACCGCATTATCATGCGCAAGATGGCTGAAGACATCGATGCTCTGGCTGAAGCTGAAGGTATTAGCCCAGAAGAAGCTGCTGCCGAGCTCCAGGCTGCTGCGGATGCTGATCCGGCGATGGGTGCGGAACTTGAAGATGAAGCTACTGGTGAAGCGGTTGCCGATCTCGCGGGTGCGGAAGCTGCTACTGGTGATTTGATGGCGGGTATTGATGAAATGGCTGCCAATGCTTCTGAAGCGCTCGGCCAGGAAGTTACTGCTGATGACATCATCGCTGCTGCTGATGAAGTTGTTGCCCAGGCAGAGGCACAAGGGGTAGAACCGGAAGCGATCCTCCAGGCTGCTATCGAAGAGATGCAGGGCGGTGAGGAAGATGTTTCTGAAGAAGATCTCGCAGCTGCGGAAGAAGTTCTCTCCCAAGCTGCTGAACAGGGAATTAGCCCTGAAGAAGTTATCCAGGCCCTCTCTGAGGATCTTGGTGGTGGCGAAGCTGAAGCCGCTCCTGCGGAAGAAGCAGCCCCCGCTGAGGAAGCCCCTGCGGAAGAGCCTGCTGAAAATGAAGGCGAAAAGAAGGAAGCGTCTGCAGTCCAGACTACTGAGAAGGTTGCCAGTGTGCAGCAGAAACAGGCTAGTACGACACGCGCAGCATACGTTCAGTTCCTTCGCCATCAGAAATAAGGAGTCCTATAATGCAGGACGAAGCTCTTGAACAAATGACGAAACTGGCAAACGAGCTCTGCGATAAGCTTGAAGCTACAGAAGCAGAGAACAAGAGCCTTAAGGAGCAGCTTGCGCAGGTCAAGACCGCCTCTGCTGCTCCGGCAGAAGCTCCTACGTTGTCAGAGGAAGTCGTGCAGGCTACCTGCGATGCGCTGGTGAAAGCTGGCAGCATTACCGCAGAGCAGGTTGCAGATTGCAAAGAAGCATTTAATAAGGATCCTGAAGCTGTGCACCGCACTCTTGTCCAGATCCTTAACGCGCCAGCTCAAACAAAGGTCGCACACTCTGAGGAAGATGTTAGCGGTGGTACTCTTGTTAATGGTACTCCCGCCGCTGAAACCGACAAGTATGCGAAAATGTACGAACAACTCGGCCTTTATTTTTAACAAGTGAAAGGTAATTCATATGGCTATTACACGTACTGATCAGCTTTCTCGGCAGATGGAACACTCCGCCGTGATCGCTCACGGTGCACATCCGGAATATCGCCTTGAGTTTCCTGCTGAAGTTGATGGCACCGCTGCCAACTTCGACAAGATCTATCAGGGTTCCGTTGTCTCGCTGAATGCCACTGGCAAGTATGTCATTGGCTGCGGCGCTGGCTCCGATGTTAACTATCCGGTTCCATGCATTTCCCTCAAAAACGTCTTCGATCCAGATGTGACGACTGGTAAGCTCGGCACCGCCACGTATGTCGTCGGTGGTACCCCGACCGTCCTCCCTGACTATCGTAAGACCACCTACAGCGCAGTCGGCGGTAAGATCACTGCCATCCCCTGCACTGGCGGCTATGAAATCGAAACGACTGAGTTCGACAGCTCCAAGACGTATCATCCGAATGATGTTCTCATTCCTGGTACCACCGCTGGTGTTGATCTTGGTTTCGTGACCGTTCCTGCGTCCAGCACCGTTGGTATTGGCGCAGCTCCGGTCGTCGGCTTTGTGTCCCGTGCGACGTTCACTGTTGATTCCTATCAGCAGAAGCGCATCTCGTTCTGGACCAACTTCATTCCGGCGACTCACTGATAACAGAAGGAGTATGAACTATGGCTTATAACATGCAAAAAGTCGCTGCTGCTTCTGAAGATATCAAAGCGAAGCTCCTGTCTGGTGATTCTGAAATGATGAAGACCGCTGGCCTTGCTGCTAGTGAATACTTCCGCGTTGAAATCCGTGAAAACGGCATTCGTCGTCAGATCACTCCGCCTACCACCGTTACGAAGGAAAACTTCGACGTCGTCGAAGATACTGACTTCCCGGTGATGTTCGTTGAAATCGCCCCGCAGTCTGCTGGTGCCTACAAGGTTTCCTTCGAGACTGGTCCTAAGGGTGAAGTCATCCATGGCAAGAAATCCCGTGTGGAATTCAACCGTGTTATGACTGACAAGTATTCTATCGACAAGATCCGTCTTGAGACCTACAAGATGCCGATCCTTGACATCTTCTACGACCTGATGCTCAAAGACATCATGGACACCGAAGATGAGATCTGCATGGCTGTTGATGATGAGATCTGCGGTACCCTCAATACTGTCAATCCTTCCATGGGCATGTGCCGCTATGCTACCGTTGGTACCATGAGCCGCGCTGCTCTCGTGTCCCTCAAGAAGGGTATGTTCTACAGCCCCGGTGGACCTCACGAACAGGGCCTCATTCCGACCAAGTTCCTCATGAACAACCTCACGCACGCGGACTTCGGTATCCTCGGTCGTGACGCGGTCGGCGGTGACCTTGCTCAGACCATGTTCACCGATGGCGTTGCTCTCACTAAGATCGCCGGTGTTGACACCATCCTCACGACCAAGCGTGGCTTTGTCAAGGATAAAGATGTCTACATCTATGCTGATCCTAAGTTCTACGGCGGCTTCTACACGTACAAAGATGTGTCGATGGTCGTTGATGAAAAGGATGACATCTGGCTGACCTTCTTCGCTCATGAGACCATTGGTGCCTCCGTTATCAACGCGGCTGGCGTTCTCAAGGCCTCTATGACCGGTAGCACGGTTGACTGGACCACTGGTCAGGTTCCTGCGTGATAATCGCGTAAGACTTGATTGATTCTCCTGCGGGCGCTCATGTATGTGGGCGCTCGCTTTTTATGTGTTACTGTAGGAAGGTAACCAACTATAAAGGAGTTATGATGACACCTATCTACACCATTATTCGTAACAAGCGTGACACTTCTCGTACTATTTATTGGGCCGGCAAGGACTCTAAATGGCTTGCTGCCAAGAGCGATCTTATTGTGCCCTTCGAAGTTTGGTCTCTTGCGGAAGACTATCAGAAAGAGGCTATTAAAGCCGAGATGCGCAATGATAACGTTGAGCTGATTCTTTGTGTCACCAGCACGGATGGCAAGGTTGTGCAGGTTCCGTTTGTTCCCTATCCGAATCTGAAACCGGTGGAACAGTCTAAGCAGGCTACTGTGTCGATTGATACCACCAAGCAGAAAGTTGCAGAACTTGATCACACTGTTAAGATCACTAGCACTGAAACTTCCGATATTCTGAAGAGCATGGGCGCTAAGCCTGTTGGTTTCGAGGATGAGATCGTTCCTATGCGCGAAGTTAAGAACGGCGAGCCTGAGCCAGTTAAAGAAGCAGTTAAGGAAGAGCCTAAGCAAGAAGCTACTGTAGGGGAAGAAGCCACTGCGGAACAGCCTGTCAAGAAGACTCGGTCCAAAAAGAGTTCTTAATCCTGGGGTCGTTCAGGGATTGCGGTCGGTCTTGTGACCGACCGCTTTTTGTTACCGCCTACGCTCTTCTAGAAATAAGGATATAATATGGCAGCTCGAAACTACATCATATTAAAGAATAGAGATCTTGCAGTCACAAAAGGTTCCACTGGTTGTACACGGATTGCTTTCAAACAGTCTGATCTGAACAATATTACAACGGGTGTGAAGGCGACCACTGTGACTTTCGACACACTGAATCCGTGTGTTGCTGTTATTGATGCAGACGGAGTTCAGTGGGATCTCAATTCTAAGCGTGTGCGGTATAATAACACCACAGAGCAGACGACTATTGATTTAATCGATATTCTGTATGCCAAGGGATTGATTACTACACCAGCTACCATCAGCACCTCGCAAGCAACCTATACACGTTATCGTGAGAAAGATACTGACACTGGCTATGCATGGGCTAGAACCGCTGTAGAGCCTTCTGTGGAGACTGATCCTCCATACAGACTGTATACGAAATCTGAAGCGCCTGCTGTTGGTGATGTTGCTTATCTGGATTCCACAACAAGTGGATCCAATACTGTTGCTATCACTGCCGTAACAAATCCTGCGTTCATTCCTATTACTTCAGGCGATGAGACATGGGACGCCATTTTCACTGTATCGACCGTTTCTCCGTCAGGTGGAACAGTAACCGGTATTGCATATGAGATTGTGGATGACTGACCTGTGCTCTATTAAAACGAGAGTTGAACTTAAATTATGGTGGTAGTAGCACAAATGGAAATGTCGGTTGAACAGTTTGAACAGATAATCAATGCGCTGAATTCCCAGCACGGGAATCATGCAGCTGTATTGCTGCTGCTTGGTGTGCTGGCGTTTGCAGGTATAATCTTCGCCATGTGGTGGGTGCTTAATCTTAAGCTCTCTCCAATGGAAAAATTAACAAACGCATTAGAGACATCTGTTAAAGAGCTTAATAGACAAATATCAGAGCTTTCTCAGAAGATGTGGTCGAAAGATGCTCTGCAAAATGAGATCAAGCTCCAGATTCAAGAACAGCTTAAAGAGCATGTTCAGAATTGTCCATTCAAAGATCGTTTCAAATAATCACGTTGGCATGTCGGGTCCTCCTTCCCACGGGAGCTGTGCGGTTTTGTAGTGTTTCCTGCATAGCTCCCTCTTCTTGTACCTGTTGCCTTAATTAAGGAGACTATCTAAATGATTTGTATTGCTGAAAATAGCGGCGGCAAAGGTGGTGTTGCTGGCGGGGCTGGAGCGCATGGACAGGCATCACAGTCTGCTACAGGTGCAGGCGCCAGCGATTATGGTTATCCGGTACTTGAAGTAGTTACTGGTATGACTACAGATCTTACTGTGCAGCTCACCAAAGATTATAATGGCACTTTGCCAGCCGACCTGTCGAGTATAACGAAAGTCGAGTTTAGAGCTCGGCCTTCTATGATATCCAGTACGCCGGAAATTAAAGTTGATTGCACATACACAGCAGATGGACAGGTAACTGTGCATCTTACACCGGCTGAATTGGATTATCACAACGGCGTGTGGTATGCAGAGTTTCTGACATATCAGGATGATCTGCTGCTTGCCAATTATAGAGCTTACCTCTGTATCCGTAAGGGAATGACAGGCTCTCAGACGGGCGCACCCAACACAATTACAGCACTTGATGTTCGACTTGCTGTAATGGATACATCTCCGGAAGCTAACCAGCTGCTTGATGATCTGGAGTTCTCTGATATGATGATCTATCACGCGGTTGAGAGAGCAATCAATGAATGGAATGAGACACCACCGACACTGGAACAGTGGTTTGATGCAACGAATTTCCCATGGCCTGAAGCGCTCATTAAAGGCGCCGTTGGTTTCCTTATGCAGGAAGTGGCTTATCGCTATAATCGAAATCGTATGCAATATTCTGCTGCTGGCCTTACCTTGGATACTAGTGATAAGGGTCCTGTTTATATAGCTATGGCACAGACAGCCAGACTTGAATGGAAGAACTTTGTTGCTGCTAAGAAGACAGAGCTTAATATGAGCGAATGCTTCGGTACCTTCAGTCTTCCTTATTTTGGTAATCGTATTTACTACTGATGAAAACTCCATTTGAAGATCTGCAAGTAACGATTCGCTATGACAATGCCAGAGTCCTGACATGGACGATGACAAGCGGTGTCGTATTGCCTGCAGACGCTATACTGTCGGTAGAGAATTCAAGGGCTGGAGGCACTTGGGAGACTCTTAGTGATACAGTGATAGATGAATGCTTCTTTATAGACACTCGCCGCAGGAACTATAATAAGTATATGAATGAATGCTATAGACTCCGTCTTGTTGTTCCCCACGAGAATGCTGAAGATGAAGTCTATGTGAGCTCTGTAGTACAGGCTGGTAATTTTGAAGCATATCCATTCAGCAGTGAAGCAGAGAACGTCATTAAACAGGCTGAGAAGGCTATAGAATTGAGCGGCGTTACTGGTGTGTTGCTTAAAAAGAAACATTGGGGACAGCGTTGCACTCATTGCACAGACTTTGAAGATCAGACAACTGTGAACGAACATTGCCCATGGTGTCTTGGTACAGGCTTTGAAGGCGGTTTCTATAATGGCATCTCTATGGCTTTGATCAAGGATAAGATCAGTCGTGAAGAGAAGCAGGGTAAAGACTGTGTCGAAGAGAGCGAGGTAATTGATGGCAGATGCCTTGCTTATCCTTGGGTTCGTTATATGGATGTTTGGGTTGAAGATAAAACCAATAAGCGGTATCAGATCAACCATGTAACTCCAATCAGCAGCTATAAACAAGTTCCTCTTATCTATCAGATCCAGATGAGCAAGATCGAATACAGTGATGTTATGTACACACCACCTGCCGATGCTAAAGTTCTGGTTAAAGATCTGTATGACAGTGCACTTGTGGAATACACACCAGAGCTGGATAAAGAGCTCGAAGATAATGCTATGAGAGCTTGGAGGGATGACTTTGAAGATAACGACTGATTATACAACAGAGTCGAATCCTGATAATCTGCTTGGTGGTGCTCTTAGCGCCTATCGCTCGTTATATTGGCTTAAAAGCATTCTGCAGAATTTTCTGTCAGACTCTATTAATATCAAAGACGAACGTCTGGCATGGGTGTTTAATTTCCAGGACGATGATTCTGATGCCACAAAAATAGATGGGTTGTTCGAGGTTGATGTTGCTTATAGCGATAAAACCAAGACAGCTTGTCGCACGCCTATGATTTTTATCACCTTAGGCTCTCGTCAATACTCTGTGAGGGGTATAAATGTTATTGGAATGGGAGAGGTCGCAAGTTGTGGAACAATTCCTATGAGCCAGGGTGCCAGACATAAAGTTATTCCGATGAACATCACAGTTGTCACAGAAAAGTATGCTTCTACAGTGGCTCTCGCAGAGTTGATGGAGGATTTCATGCTGATTAATGAAAACTTGTTTGTAGCAGATAATCATTCCATCAGTGAGTTTCATGTTGCGGGTGTATCGGAGGTAAGAGCAGAGAATATTGGAGAGGGGCCTCACGCAAAGGTTGTCTATGAACAGAACATCGGCGTCTATGTGGTCGGCGGTATCAGCTGGACTACAGATACGCAGGGTCCTGTGTTCCGTGGTGTCACGCAGAAGGTAGATATCAAGTAAAACGAGTTTACTTCGAGGTTTTTATAAATATGACAGGCAGCGCATACTGACAGCCTGCCTAGATAAACTTGTCAGTAGAAGGTAATAACCTATGGCTATAAACAATTTCAAATTCCCTGGCGTTGAGCTGCATCAGGAGTTCGTCGAGACGCCTGTTACTGGTCAGAGCCAGCTCAGTGTTGTGGTCGTCGGCTATCAGTACAAGCTGAATCCGTATGCTACCACCTAAAATGGTGCGGCAACAAC